>ERZ1673760.178-NODE-179-length-1839-cov-35.197309_pt1 | contig 1839 bp, 2 predicted proteins | sample MGYA00580178_ERZ1673760 | MGnify/ENA primary metagenome ERZ1673760 (study PRJEB41219, sample SAMN04549630) | soil metagenome | isolation source: soil | place: USA: New Mexico, Bottomless Lake State Park, Lazy Lagoon | collected 2008-11-15 ... | reverse complement strand
CTGACGGATACTAATCGATCGAGGACTTAACCAAGTAAGAGCATCTATTCGTGAAAGAAACGTTATCTAGTTTTGAAAGAATGACATTCCGATGTCATTTGACAACAGGAAGGAAAACAGAAAAGGCTGCTTGGTGGCAATGGCGAAGAGGTCACACCCGTTCCCATCCCGAACACGGAAGTTAAGCTCTTCAGCGCCGATGGTAGTGAGGGTTTGTCCCTTGCGAGAGTAGGACGCTGCCAGGCTGCCTTTAAATTCTTTTTGAAAGCTGGGCTTATTGTAGAGAACCATACAAGAGTACATTCTTTTGAAATCATTTTGATATACTGATTGAGCTGTATGTGAACCAAAATATGGTTTATTAAAATATTCCGCAGTAGCTCAGTGGTAGAGCATTCGGCTGTTAACCGAACGGTCGCAGGTTCGAATCCTGCCTGCGGAGCCATGCTTCCATAGCTCAGTTGGTAGAGCACTTCCATGGTAAGGAAGAGGTCACCGGTTCGAGCCCGGTTGGAAGCTTTTCAAAAGCAAATCTTTTCTTGATTTCTATCTATGCCATGTGCTAAAATGTCAAATGTCGGTTGTCATTAAGTTATGAAAATGAAATGGCCCGTTGGTCAAGTGGTTAAGACACCGCCCTTTCACGGCGGTAACACGGGTTCGAATCCCGTACGGGTCACCATGGAGGATTAGCTCAGCTGGGAGAGCACTTGCCTTACAAGCAAGGGGTCGGCGGTTCGATCCCGTCATCCTCCACCATGTACTAAACAAGCTTTTCTTAAGCAAGTTTTATGAGTTTGGCATAACAATTTAAACAAAGGTAAAAACTGAGTGTGATCTAAAGTATTTATTGCGCCGGTGTAGCTCAATTGGTAGAGCAACTGACTTGTAATCAGTAGGTTGGGGGTTCGATTCCTCTCGCCGGCATTTTTAATAATCGGAGGGGTAGCGAAGTGGCTAAACGCGGCGGACTGTAAATCCGCTCCCTTAGGGTTCGGCGGTTCGAATCCGTCCCCCTCCACCATGCCGAAGAATGTTATGAAACATTGAAATCACATTAAACAACAAAATGTTGTATAAAGTGATTTTTTTATTGGTACAATATAATTAGTCAAGAGATGAATGGTGATATTGGGCTATAGCCAAGCGGTAAGGCAACGGACTTTGACTCCGTGATGCGCTGGTTCGAATCCAGCTAGCCCAGCCATTTATTATAAAAAGACAGTTCATGTCTGTTCTTTTTTTTGTAAAAATGTTAGATAGAAAGTAAGATTTAACTAGATTTTACAAAGGGCGAAGCCTCGTCGAATAAGCAACGAGTTGTTCCGACGCATCTAACATCCTCGAAAGATCAGGAAGAGGAAGGGACATCTGACAAATGAAAAATGGATTAGAAGAAAAAAATTTTTTTACGAGCCATTAGCTCAGTCGGTAGAGCAACGAGCAAGGCTTCATCGAATAGGCGACGAGTTGTCCCGACGCATCTAACATCCTCGAAAGATCAGGAAGAGGAAGGGACATCTGACAAATTAAAAATGGATTAGAAGAAAAAATTTTTTTATGAGCCATTAGCTCAGTCGGTAGAGCATCTGACTTTTAATCAGAGGGTCGGAGGTTCGAATCCTCCATGGCTCACCATTTGTGCGGAAGTAGTTCAGTGGTAGAACACCACCTTGCCAAGGTGGGGGTCGCGGGTTCGAGTCCCGTCTTCCGCTTTTTAAATTCAACGGGGAAAATTTTATAAAATGAGATGAACTTAATTCCTGACAAGAAATTGTCAGGATTTTTTTATGTGCGCCCGGCATGTACATGAACTATAGGGTGTAAGTCCCGAACCCC
>ERZ1673760.159-NODE-160-length-3387-cov-20.214886_pt1 | contig 3387 bp, 6 predicted proteins | sample MGYA00580178_ERZ1673760 | MGnify/ENA primary metagenome ERZ1673760 (study PRJEB41219, sample SAMN04549630) | soil metagenome | isolation source: soil | place: USA: New Mexico, Bottomless Lake State Park, Lazy Lagoon | collected 2008-11-15 ... | reverse complement strand
ATTTGATTGTGGGGTATACCGCTTCAGCCATGGTTAATTGATTTTCACAGAAAAATAGATGATGTATAAAATTTTGTGTAAAGCATTTTGCTAGACCAAAAGAATAAGGTAGGGTATTCTCCGATTTGGACCACAACACATTCCAGAGAAAGGAGAACCCTACCTATGTCTAAAAGTATACCGAATGTAGATTTGGCTAATTCCGTCTTATATTTGGATGGCTTATACATAAAACTTCGTCGTGATACCGTTGAGAAAGAAGTCATTTATGTGGTGTTAGGTGTGAATGAAGAAGGATATCGCGAAATTCTTGATTTCTTTGTGGGAGGACAAGAAAGCGCCTATGTATGGCAGGAAATTCTTCAAAACCTCTACAAAAGAGGCGGAAAGGAAGTGCTTTTGGGCGTATTCGATGGACTACCGGGTTTAGAGGAAGCCTTTAAGACGGTTTATCCGAAAGCCGATGTGCAGCGTTGTGTCGTTCATAAAGTTCGTAACACGCTCAATCGTGTTCGGAAAAAAGATCAATTTGAAGTGGCAGAGGATCTCAAACTGATTTATCGCGCACCGAATAAGGAGATTGCGTTACAGATGTTTCAACAGTTTGAGTTGAAATGGTCTAGTAAGTATCCGAGGGAAGTCCAATCTTGGGTTGATATTAGGTCAATAAAGTAGACACAAAAAATTTATAGATTTTTTTCGCAGCTACCGCGCTATCGATTGGTGGCCTTTTAAAAGTAATTACAACGTTGTCCTAATTATTTTTAAAAGGTAAATTTTCGGGTCTAACTATTCTATTAATATGTTCATTAAGCTCCCTTTTTATAGTACATACGTTCGTATTCAGATGGTGAAAAATACTCTGTTGCGGAGTGAATACGTTTATTATTGTAAAATATTTCTATATACTCAAATATGCTCTTTTTTGCTTCCTCCCTTGTTTTATAACGAGTCTGATAGATTAGTTCTTTTTTTATTATCCCATGAAATGATTCAATACAAGCGTTGTCATAACAATTTCCTTTGCGGCTCATGCTACATTTCATTCCGTATTCCATTAGCTTAGCTTGATAGTCATTTGAAGCATATTGACTCCCTCGATCAGAATGATGGAGGATAGAACCCTGTGGTTGTTGACGCTGATAGGCTTGCTTTAAAGCACTTAACACTAGCTCCTTTTTCATGGAACAGTCTATATGCCAGCCGACTATTTTCCTTGAATACAAATCCATCATACTAGCTAGATAAAGCCAACCTTCATCCGTTGGAATGTAGGTGATATCAGCTACCCATACTTCATTTGGTTTCGTAACAGTAAAATGTTGGTTTAAGACATTTTCGTGGACCGGATGGTTATGTTTTGAGTTAGTGGTAGCCTTATGCTTTTTCACGGTACGAGACTTCATTCCCTCTTTGTTCATTATGCGGGAAACCGTCTTCTGTGAAACCTTAATGCCTTCATGATTAAGCTTTTTGGCAACCTTTGGACTCCCATACAGTTGGCGAGATTCGATATACACACGACGCACTTCCTGCGTCAATTCTTCTCGACGCTCTTGTCTAGCACTTTTGGGACGATCACGCCATTTATAATAACCGCTTCGAGAAACTTTCAATACTTCGCACATCTTCTCCAATCGGTAATCGAAGCGATGCTCATGGATAAATGAATATTTTACCGATGGTCTTTCGCGAAGAAGTGCATCGCCTTTTTTAAGATGGAGTTTTCCTCCTCCAGATCCCGAATACGTTTCTTCAGTTCACGAACTTCGTGGTCTTCGGATCGAAACGTTTGGGTTTCTGTTATTTCAGGTTCTTGCTTATATTTTTTCATCCAGCCGTGAAGAGTATTTTCGTTAATTTTGAGCTCACGAGCCACTTGTGCAACGGATTTCGCTTCCTCCAAAATATAACGAACAGTTTGACGCTTAAAGTCTTCCTCGTACCGCCTTTGTTTTTTTGTCATGTAGACACCTCATTTTTCAGTCTATTATTACTATAATAATCTGTGTCTACTTTTTAGTCTAACATCAGAAGCCCCACATCCTTGACACGTATGCACACGGTGGACGATGCGATGATGCGGATGTTCCGCTTGATGGAGCGTCGTTCCTTGATGACCTTCTTGTCCGCCTAGCTTGTTGCGAGATGGCTTGCGAGAAGAATGGGTGTGAAAACGGTCAGAAGATGGGGGCAAATGGCTATTGGAGCTGTTTTTTTTCGTGCGTGCTTCCAACTCTTGAACACGGTACTTCAGTTGTTCATTTTCTTTGCGTAGTTGTTTGTTTTCGTGACGCAAATGTTCATTTTCTTGAACGAGTTGATGAATGAGCTGTTTTTGTTGTTGAACTTTGCCGATTAAGCTCTCAACTGTAAATACAGCTTGTTGTACCGTCAACATGCGATCCACCTCCTTGTCTATCAGTATTCACATCATAGACAAGGAAAGAAGAAAATATTCAGCTCACTTTATGATGTGGCTGAATAGTTACCCGGCTCCTTTGATCACGTTAAAATCTCTCAATTGAATATAGAAATCCCCAAGAAATTCGCAAACTATCTGTAATCGCCATACAAATATTAATATTTACGTTCAAATGCATACTCTTTGATGGTTACAACAATTTGCTCGAAGGAATATCGATGATTCACTACATCAACAACAAATTCAATGGCATCATCTTGCGGCATCGTAAAATAGTATCCATTGTATTTTAAAAATTGAACAAGTGCTACAAAGGCAGTTCTTTTGTTTGCATTATGAAAACAATGGTTCTTAGCCAAAGACTCAAATAATGCTGCCGCTTTTTCAAAAATAGTAGGATAAGCATCTTTACCAAACACACTTTGTTGTGAACGGTAGACAGCCGATTCTAACAATGCAGGTTCTTTTATCCCTTTCAGCTCATTTGGAGAATATTTTCCAATAATGAAAAAATTAATCGCAACGACTTCTTCTACGGTTAGATATCTCATCGATCAATAAGCCCCTTGATGGTCTCATCATATTCTTCAAGAGTTTCGTTTAATACTTCAAAAAAATCTTGGGAGATTCCTTTTGGCAAATCAACTTTTTTACTTTTCTTTATAACAATTTTATCCTCTTCAAGCTCCATTTGTATTTCATCTCCTTGATGAATACCAAGCTTATTTAGAAACTCCATTGGAAAGGTAACCCCAAGTGAATTGCCAACTTTTAATACTTTTCGTTCTGCGCTTAACATTTATCTCACCTCTTTGTTATAACTGTTATAACAATTATAACACGAATTAGATTTATAAAAAAGGTTATAGAAGAAAATCTTAGCGAACAGTGCCAAGCACTGTTCGCTAATCGAGTAGGAGGGAGCGATTAACTCCCGTCCTCTCACACCACCGTACGTACGG
>ERZ1673760.139-NODE-139-length-5530-cov-29.816438_pt1 | contig 5530 bp, 6 predicted proteins | sample MGYA00580178_ERZ1673760 | MGnify/ENA primary metagenome ERZ1673760 (study PRJEB41219, sample SAMN04549630) | soil metagenome | isolation source: soil | place: USA: New Mexico, Bottomless Lake State Park, Lazy Lagoon | collected 2008-11-15 ... | reverse complement strand
ACCACTGGCATAAAGAGAACAGCTATTCACGGAAGTTATAAAGACTTGCGTCAATGATCTTAATTGAACCGCCGTATACGGAACCGTACGTACGGTGGTGTGAGAGGTCGGGGGTTAATCGCTCCCTCCTACTCGATTCCGCCTATTGTTGTATGATATTTGCAAGGCAATATTCGTGTGTATTTTTCACTGTAAAATCCATCGATTCTGCAAATTTATGTTGTAAAATAAAAAGCGCTCTACATAAAAGCAATAATGAGCTCTTATAAAGGAAGGGACAAAAGTGCGAAAAATTTCGTTTAAGTTAGGGCTATTATTTTTTGTCTTTGTGTTAGGAATCGAAACGGTTTTATTTGCGTCGTTATATGTGACACTCGTTAACGCTAGAATTAATGAAGAATTTCAGCAGCTGTTAGCGAGAGGGAACAATCACCGTGATGTATTGGAAAAAAACTATCACCCTTCTACGTTAGAACATGTCACCATGATGGAGTCGGAAGCGGAGACCGACGTCGTTATTACCAATGACAAGGGGAAGATACTATATTTTTCAGATCATATTTTACCATTTGCTAAAAGAGTAATAAAAAAATCAAATAAAAACATTCCCTATGGCGGAATGATTGTGCAAAAAAATTGGCAAAGAGAGTCGTATATTTCGACAGTAAGCCCGATTCGGATTGACGGCAAGATCAAAGGGTATGTGTACATGTTTCAGCATACGGCTTCCATTCAAAACATGATTGATAGGCTAAAACATCATTTTCTAGTCGTGGGCATTCTTTCCGTCTTTTTGACCATTATGACGATTGCTTTTTTATCAAGAGTCATTACGATTCCGCTCATTCGGATGAAACAAGCGACCGAAAAACTGAGCAAGGGGGACTTTTCTGTCCGCCTGCAAGTAAAAGGAGAAGATGAGTTGGCACAGTTAGGAAAAGCGATTCAAACATTGGCAAAGGATTTAGAATACTTAAAAAAAGAAAGAAACGAATTTCTCGCTAGTATTTCTCATGAACTTCGTACTCCGCTCACGTATGTCAAAGGATATGCGGACATTGCAAGAAGGCCAACGCTCGAGGAGGAAGAAAGAGCAAAATATTTGTCCATTATTTATGAGGAAGCAGAGCATATGCAAAAATTAGTGAAAGACTTGTTTGAGCTTGCGAAAATGGATCAACATTCGTTTCAAATCGAGAAAGAGCCAACTCCACTGTGCCTTTTTTTAAAAAAAGTATACGTGAAAATGTATCCCGCGTTTCAGGCGAAAAATATGTCGCTTGTCTACCGCTGTGATGAAGACATTACTGTCCATATTGATCGACGGCGTTTTGAGCAAGTGATGATGAATCTTTTGGACAATGCGTTAAAATATTCTCATCAAGGTTCTACCGTTTCCATTGATGTAAGAATGGAGAAAAAGAACGTGATGATCATGATTTCCGACGAAGGAATAGGAATTCCTGAAGCAGATTTGCCGCATATTTTTGAACGATTTTACAGGGTGGATAAATCAAGATCGAGAACAGGCGGAGGGACGGGATTAGGCTTGGCGATTGTGAAAGAAATTGTCGAAGCGCACGGCGGTTCGATTTACGCAACGAGCCAATTCGGAAAAGGGACAAACATGATCATTACATTGCCAGGAGGGGATGAAGGTGTACACGGTTTTATTGGTTGATGACGAAAAACGAATGTTGGATTTATTAGAGCTGTATCTTGCACCGAAAGGGTACCGTTGTGTGAAATGCGAGTCAGGGGTAGCGGCGATCCGCTATTTGGAAAACAATAAAGCGGACCTCGTTTTGCTTGATGTGATGATGCCAGAGATGGACGGATGGGAAATGTGCAAACAAATACGAGAGTTTTCGAATGTCCCAATTATTATGGTAACAGCAAGAGGAGAAACGACAGATGTTGTCCAAGGGTTGAAAATCGGAGCAGATGATTATATTACAAAACCATTTGACGAATCTGAGCTGCTCGCTCGGATCGAAGCGGTATTGCGCCGTTCTGTAGGAAAACAAGCGAAACTGGAGTTTAACGGCTTAGTTTGGGATGAAGCGCAGCATAAAGTCCAATATGCTGGGCACGATATTTTTCTCACGCCAAAAGAGTTTGCGATTTTAGGACTTTTTCTCAAAAATCCAAACAGGGTATTTAGCCGAGAGCAACTCATCGTGACATTATGGGGGTATAACGCCAATACAGAAGAACGGACAATCGATTCGCATGTCAAAAATATTCGCGAGAAGCTCCGCCAAGCCGGTTTTCCGATCGATCAATTTCTGCAAACCGTTTGGGGTGTAGGATATAAATGGGGGGATAAGGTAAAAAGAAATGGAAGAGAAGCTCATTACATTGTTTCATACATATGAAAGCGTTGCTTATCTCATTCGTATTGCGATCAATATTGTGATCAGTATTTTAGGCGTTGTACCGAGCGTATTTCTCACTGCAGCTAACTTGGCGGTATTCGGTTTTTGGAAAGGCACCTTTTTATCGTTTGTAGGGGAAGCTGTTGGGGCGATTGTTTCTTTCGTTTTATATCGAAAAGGATTTCACAAACTTTCGGAAACGAAATGGTTTTCCTATCCGAAAGTGAAACGTTTGCTTGAGGCAGAAGGGGTAGAAGCCTTTTCGCTTATTTTGTCTTTGCGTCTTCTTCCTTTTGTTCCGTCGGGACTTGTGACGTTTGTGGCAGCGATCGGACACACCTCCTTACTGATCTTTATCATTGCCAGCTCGCTTGGAAAGCTGCCAGCACTTTTGTTAGAGGCATATTCGGTTTATCAAGTGATGAATTGGACATGGCAAGGGAAAGTGATATCGACACTTCTATCTGTTTTTTTTATTTATATTTACTTGGAAGAAAATCACTCGAAAAAAGGCTTAAACGAATGAAAAAGGGGTTTGCAATTCCATACATTTTGCAAATCTTTCTGTTATAAAATGTGCGAAATCTACATTATACAAAGGAGAGTCGACCATGACAAAAATGACGAAAGCAATCATCATTACATCATCCATTCTTCTTCTAAGCGCTTGTTCATCATCCAACGAAAAAGAGCAGGCCTTTATTACAAGCAAAGAACAAGCAAAATCGAATGTATCTGTTACCAATAATCCTTTCTTTCAAGAAAAAAAAGAAGGAAAGATCGAGCATTTACATGGAATCGGTTATGCAGGCAACCAAAATGCGATTTACTTTGCTACACATGAAGGTTTACTTGTTTACCAAAATAATAAGTGGTATGAAACGATTTCTAATAAGCATGATTATATGGGCTTTTCGGCTACAGACGACGGCTTTTATTCATCAGGGCATCCGGAAGAAGGTTCATCTTTAGGAAATCCACTTGGTCTTGTGAAAAGTTTTGATAATGGACAAACATTGATGAATTTAGGATTTTATAAAGAATCTGATTTTCATTATATGACAGTTGGCTATAAAAGCCATACCATTTATGTTGTGAACCAAGAAGAAAATAAAACGCTCGGACAAGGGGTATTTTACAGTAAAGACGACGGCAAAACGTGGTCGCCAAGTCAATTGAACGGCCTGCCGCAAACTGCAGCGGGAACGATTGCTGCCCATCCAACGGACGAAAATATGGTCGGAATTAGTACATCGGAAGGAATTTTTGTTTCAAGAGATAATGGGAATACGTTTGAACGGTTTACTCGAAAAATCAATACGACGACGTTTGCGTTCCAAGAAAAATTCATTGTATTTGCAGCTGTAGAAAACGATAAACCTATCCTAATCAAACAATCATTAGACACAAAACAAGAGGAAGTTCTTTCTGTTCCTACGCTCGATGAAAAAGACCATATCATGTATATGGCCTCTAATCCGAAAAATGAGAAGGAAATTGTGATCGCCACCATGAATGGGGATATTTTCATGACAAAAAATAACGGTGAAAGCTGGACAAGGATAGCATCGAAAGGGAAAATAAATTTTTAATAAAAGACATGCGGAGGCATGTCTTTTTGCTTAAAATATACCACTCCACAATTTCTGCAAAATTCATTGCTACAATATAGACATCAGATAGAGAAGAAGGTGAGAAGAAGGATGTATTCGTTCTTGAGTCAAATAAGTAACTTTCTAAGTCAACCGTTTCTTAATATGGCAAATAGCATGACAGAGATTCCTATTTTGTCAGCCTTTCTTCTTGGCATCGTGGGAGCGATGGCTCCGTGTCAACTCACTAGTAATTTTGGAGCGATCACTTTATACAGTAATCAGTCCTTGCAAAAAGGAATTGCGTGGAAAGAGTTGTTCCTATTTATTTTTGGTAAAATTATTGCTTTTTCCGGTTTAGGTCTGATTGTCTGGCTCATGGGGAAAGAGATTCAAAGTACGCTAACATTGTATTTTCCGTGGTTAAGAAAGCTTATTGGTCCCATTCTCATTCTTGTAGGCTTATATTTGTTAGGGCTTTTTAAAATGTATTGGAACGTTACCTTGTTCAGAGTGCCTGAGAGATGGCTAAAAGGAAAAATCGGTTCGTTTTTCATGGGATTTGGCTTTTCATTAGCTTTTTGTCCAACGATGTTTGTGCTGTTTTTTGTCACTCTCATGCCTCTCGTCTATTCAACGTCTTATGGGGTACTATTACCGAGCATCTTTGCCGTTGGAACTTCTGTACCTGTTATTTTCTTTATCTTTATCCTTTGGTACTTAGGATTTAGCGGCACTGTAATGAAAAAAGGAAGACAAGTAGGGGGGATTGTTCAGAAAACAGCCGGAATCGTGATGGTTTTACTTGGTATATTAGACACTATCACTTATTGGTTTTAAAGTTAGGAAAAGGAGGGAAACTCAATGGGAATGTTTGGAGGTTTTTTTATGATGGTTGGGATCATGTTATTTTGGGTTGTATTAATCACCGTTGGTTTTTATCTCTTATATCGCTTTATCAATGATCGTAAAGAAGAACTTTCTCCGATGGAAATCTTGAAAGTACGATTAGCCAAAGGAGAGATTTCTTTAGACGAATTTGAACAGCTATCCAAAAAATTGTAGTCGTTATATTGTATACAGGAGATGCGATTTACTATTGCTCCCCCCTTTTTTTCATTTCGTATAGATGAAGGAAGTTGTTGATTGCATTGTCAACAACAACTTCTTTTTATCTCCATAATAAATTCATATTTTTTCTTTACTCAACTTTCGCACACAGAAATATTTAAGCATTGCTTGATATAATTAGGTATAGTGGCCAACCATTTATTCATTTGATTTTTAAAGATGTCCATGTTCAAAGAAACCTCGGCTTCCGCCAAAGTTTGGAAAAGGTCAATAAGTGATTGAAGGGCAGTAATAAAATCTATGTCTTTTACATCTTCGCAAAGGATGTAAAAAAGGTTGCCAATCGTCTTAGGATCCTCCTCTTTTCGCATTTGCCAAGCAATGAGAATATATCGTGTAAAAACAATGGTTGTATGGCTAATTAACATGTCGTATTTCTCTAAATTTAAAAGGGATTTATTGCATTTGAAGAAGACTTCAATGTCCCAA
>ERZ1673760.132-NODE-132-length-6093-cov-26.141769_pt1 | contig 6093 bp, 5 predicted proteins | sample MGYA00580178_ERZ1673760 | MGnify/ENA primary metagenome ERZ1673760 (study PRJEB41219, sample SAMN04549630) | soil metagenome | isolation source: soil | place: USA: New Mexico, Bottomless Lake State Park, Lazy Lagoon | collected 2008-11-15 ... | reverse complement strand
CGTTCCCATCCCGAACACGGAAGTTAAGCTCTTCAGCGCCGATGGTAGTGAGGGTCTATCCCTTGTGAGAGTAGGACGCTGCCAGGCAATCACTTTACAATAGAAAAGAAGTTGTAAGTTTATTTCTTTCAAATTTGATTCAGCCTATAGAAAATGAGGCATTCTACATAATAGTAATATCAGCTAGTCTTCTTTTACATTCCGCAGTAGCTCAGTGGTAGAGCATTCGGCTGTTAACCGAACGGTCGCAGGTTCGAATCCTGCCTGCGGAGCCATTTGGAGAGCTGTCCGAGTGGTCGAAGGAGCACGATTGGAAATCGTGTAGACGGTCAACGCCGTCTCAAGGGTTCGAATCCCTTGCTCTCCGCCAGAATGAAATTTTTGGCCCGTTGGTCAAGTGGTTAAGACACCGCCCTTTCACGGCGGTAACACGGGTTCGAATCCCGTACGGGTCACCATGGAGGATTAGCTCAGCTGGGAGAGCACTTGCCTTACAAGCAAGGGGTCGGCGGTTCGATCCCGTCATCCTCCACCATGTACATAGTAAATAAAATGAATATTAATGAATTTCGGCGCTAGGGCCACAGCATGTTATGATATGTATACAAAATTTTTGTGTGAAGAGTGTTTATTGTTTTATCGGCGCGGGGTGGAGCAGTCCGGTAGCTCGTCGGGCTCATAACCCGAAGGTCGCAGGTTCAAATCCTGCCCCCGCAACCAATGGTCCCGTAGTGTAGCGGTTAACATGCCTGCCTGTCACGCAGGAGATCGCGGGTTCGATTCCCGTCGGGACCGCCATTAATTATTGATTCAACAGCTGTAGGAGGATTTTTTCAAGTACAGCAGGTTGTTTCAATGTAATCTTTCTTTAATGATGGATTGTACATAATTTTTTATCGGAGTTTTACGGCTCGGTAGCTCAGTCGGTAGAGCAAAGGACTGAAAATCCTTGTGTCGGCGGTTCGATTCCGTCCCGAGCCACCATTATATGTATACATATGCCGGTGTAGCTCAATTGGTAGAGCAACTGACTTGTAATCAGTAGGTTGGGGGTTCGATTCCTCTCGCCGGCATTTTTAATAATCGGAGGGGTAGCGAAGTGGCTAAACGCGGCGGACTGTAAATCCGCTCCCTTAGGGTTCGGCGGTTCGAATCCGTCCCCCTCCACCATGATAGGGGCATAGTTTAACGGTAGAACAGAGGTCTCCAAAACCTCCGGTGTGGGTTCGATTCCTACTGCCCCTGCCATTTATAAGATGGCGACTGTGGCGAAGTGGTTAACGCACCAGATTGTGGCTCTGGCATTCGTGGGTTCGATTCCCATCAGTCGCCCCATATTAATATCATTGGGCTATAGCCAAGCGGTAAGGCAACGGACTTTGACTCCGTGATGCGCTGGTTCGAATCCAGCTAGCCCAGCCACCTTTTAAATTTAAGTGCGGAAGTAGTTCAGTGGTAGAACACCACCTTGCCAAGGTGGGGGTCGCGGGTTCGAATCCCGTCTTCCGCTCCAATAATGGCGGCATAGCCAAGTGGTAAGGCAGAGGTCTGCAAAACCTTTATCCCCGGTTCGAATCCGGGTGCCGCCTCCATTACAAGCCGGGGTGGCGGAATTGGCAGACGCACAGGACTTAAAATCCTGCGGTAGGTGACTACCGTACCGGTTCAAGTCCGGTCCTCGGCACCAGTGAGGAATTACATCAATATCATTACGCCGATGTGGCGGAACTGGCAGACGCGCACGACTCAAAATCGTGTTCCCTTGCGGGAGTGTGGGTTCGACTCCCACCATCGGCATCATACATTGATTTATCAACCTTTCTCGTATAAAACGAGAATTTTTTTATGCCTACATTTTTAAAAAATCAAGCGTAAAATTTTTAAATCTGTGAATTTAAGGCACGAACAAAAAATTTGTTCGTGCTTTTTATATTGGCTCTATACTAAATGTTGGGGTAAAGAATTTCATTAAAATTAAAAGGTCCTATGTCAATTGTTGGGGTGCACTGGATGTGAAATGCTTGATACAGCTGTTCTAAGTTAGACCTTGTATTACTTTGCGTCATCTACTTCTTAAAAGCTTTTTACATAATAAGCTTTCTTTAATATGATCTTTTGTATTTACGAATTTAAGAAGTAACCGGTGAAAGTTAAACACCACCATTATCGAAAAAATCCCCTCATAAGTAAACAGTAAATTGATGCATATTTACTGTCTCCTTATAGGGGGATGCTGTCAAAATTCGGCTACTTTTTCCTTTTCGTTCAAATAACCGGATAATAAAAGCCTTTGCTGTCAAATATATTTTGTCTATTATTGTTTTTCATCAACAGGCGTGACGGCGTCGTGCAGATATGTTTCTAATTCTTTGCGATAAAGGTTTTGCTCCTCTTCTGTCCACTCCAAGTTTTTCGCCATATATTGAATAACGGATTCCTTCCATTGGTGAACTGAATGAATTTCAAAAAATAACGATCCCGTTCTCCGGATAAAGAAGTCCTCCGGTTTTACGACCATCTCTTCTTCTAAGGCATATTGAAGCTGGGCTAAAACATCAATCGGTAATTGAAACTCATCTCTTACTTTCTTTAATTCAACTGCCAGTTCAAACACCCGGTCTACATTCGTTCCATATAATCGGACCAATCTTTCCGATTGTTTTCTGCTAAATCCCAATTTTTCTCCCTGTTCAACTTTTTTAGTTACGAACGATTCAAAATTTGTTGAACCTCCGAAATCTCCTCCCGAAATCGGCAGGTTTTTCGTTCTGCAAGGGGAAAATGCTGCGTTTTCTTCCTCTTTTAATAATTTGGCAACAAGATCAACGATCGTTTCTGCCATTTTACGGTATCCTGTTAATTTTCCGCCGGCAATGGTAATAATACCTGAATCAGACGTCCAAATTTCATCTTTGCGTGATATTTCAGAAGGACTTTTTCCTTCTTCATGGATTAATGGTCTGAGCCCGGCCCAGCTTGATTCAATATCTTCCACGGTGATATGGACCGTTGGGAACATATAATTAATGGCCTTAATAAGATACTCTCGATCTTCAACAGTCATTTTAGGATGTGCAATATCCCCATCATAGAAAGTATCTGTTGTGCCAACGTAAGTTTTTCCATCACGCGGAATGGCAAACACCATTCGTCCATCAGGTGTATCAAAATAGATCGCTTGTTTTAATGGGAATCGGCTTTGGTCAAAAACAAGGTGAATTCCTTTTGACAAAATCAAATGTTTTCCTTTTAAAGAGTGATCTTTTTCCCGTAACGTATCGACCCAAGGGCCTGTTGCATTTATAATTTTCTTTGCGAACACTTGATATGATTCTCCTGTTAATTGATCAACAACTTTTACACCTACGGCTTTGCCTTGTTCATAAATAAATTCGTCTACCTTTGCATAGTTAATCGCTTTTGCACCGCATTCGACTGCCTTTTTCATAACTTCAATCGTCAAGCGGGCATCGTCAGTTCGATATTCGACATAATATCCTCCGCCTAATAATCCATCTTGCTTTAACAAAGGTTCTTTATCAATAGTTTGCTTCGCATTCAACATCGTTCTTCGTTCGCTTTTCTTCACGTCAGCAAGGTAATCGTAAATTTTCAGTCCAATGGATGTGCTCCATTTACCGAATGTTCCTCCTTTATAAATCGGAAGAAGCATCCATTCAGGTGTAGTTACATGCGGGCCATTTTCATAGACGATCGCGCGTTCTTTCCCAACTTCAGCGACCAACTTCACTTCCAGCTGTTTTAAATAACGGAGGCCTCCGTGCACAAGCTTCGTGGAACGGCTTGAGGTTCCTGCGGCAAAATCTTGCATCTCAAATAAAACTGTTTTCATTCCACGTGTTGTTGCATCAAGTGCAATTCCTGCACCTGTAATACCACCGCCAATAATGATGACATCAAACTGTTTTCCATCGACGTCTTTTAATATTTCTTGTCTTTGATAAGCAAATACATTTTTGTTCATTTGTTATTCCTCCTGTGATCCGTCAAAAGTCCTAAAAAAAGAGACCATATACACACTACGCTTCTTCTACAGACGTAATGCTATGTGGTCTCTCCTTGTCTCCAACCGAATATTAACTTTGAATGTATTATAGCATATTCTCCATCTTCTGAAAATTCTTTTGTATGCGAATTTAAAATTCAAAGCTTTTCCCCATAATGAACTTTTCTTTATTCAGTTGATGAAGAATCAGTGTTTGAAAACGCTATTGACACCATCGCACAAGCCATTTTTTCTTCATTCAATTGATGAAGATGGCTTGCGTCTTTCGTGTCTTCTACAGCGTTTCTGAAACTGAAAGTCTAAAACTGCCGCCAAAACCTAAAGCATCGAAAAATTGGGTAGGCATTCAAAATAAATTATGACTGTTCAAATTCTTTCCATAATTGCTTGTTGGATGTTGTCACGGCTGCAGCACCAGCTTGTAAAGCATTGTTGACATCGTCAATACTGCGGACAAATCCACCAGCAAAGATCGGGATTTGAATTCGTTGATGAATTTCAGCAATAATGTTCGGCATGGCGCCAGGTAAAACCTCAATCACATCGGGTTTTGTTTTTTCTAATAAGGAATAGCTTTTTTCTAAAGCGTTTGAGTCAATGAGAAAAACTCGTTGAATGGCCAATACGCCTTTTTGTTTCGCTTTCAAAACGACACTTGCTTTTGTCGAAAGCAGTCCATAGGGCTTGAAGGACTGGCATAAATATTCGGTTGCGTATTCATCATTTTTAAGACCATGTATTAAATCAACATGCAATAACAAGTTTTTACAATGCTGCTTAGAAATATTGACGATATTTTTCAACTGGGCAATGTGGACATCTAATAACACACCATATGCATAGGAACTCTGAAGAAAAATTTCAAAATCCTTCATATTGCGAATCGCTGGAATAATTTTTTGATCTTTATATTCCATTGTTCGTTCCACCTTTTTTATTATTGGCAAAAAATCAGTGTGAATTCAGCTTTCAAACTCAATTGAAACAGAGAAGAGGTCTTTGCTTCAAGTCTCTAGAAAAAAGAAATCCACAACAAAACACCCCTTCGTCCAAACGACTAAAGGGAATTAATGTGGATCTCCTTCTCTCCGCTACAATTTATTAACTTATTAATAATTGTACCATAAACAAAAGCGCTGTCAAAGCAATGAGAACATCCACGCATGATCGTTTACAGGGTGAAAAAAATTTTTTAATCGTGAGATTCATAACTACTATCTTTTTCAAAAAATTTTCCAGTAATCCTGTTAACAAGTATATTAAAATGGAAAAAGGGAGGGGATTTCATGTTCATTAAATTAACAGTGTACAAAAAGAACGGTCTTCATGTCCGGATGGCAGCAGCTTTTATTTCACTGCTTCAAAATCTCATACAAAATAAAGAGATATTAAAAAAGACGTACGTTCTCTATCAGGATAAAAAAGTTCAAGTGAATAATCTATTATCTTTAGTGTCCTTAAAGATTGGACAAGGAGAGGAATTTATCCTGCATTTTGAAGAAAAAATAGACAATCAAATCGTCCAGCAGATAAAAAATTTTTTTGAACAAACGGATCTTGAAGATTCCCAGCAAGCAGAAACAGATCGACTTCTCATGGAAAATTCCATTACCCTTCATGAGGCCATATCTGCTTTACCGAATGGAATCGTCGTTGTGAATAGCGACAATATCATCACTTATGTCAATGCAGCTGCAGCAAAACTTTTGGAAAAAGATCCTCATGAGCTTATCAATCAACGCGCTGACGAAGTGATTCCCCATTCAAGATTGCATGAAGTACTGAAGACAGGAAAAATGGAATTATCCAAAAAGCAAGAAATCAACCATCATACATTGTTAACAACCCGTTCGCCAATTATTTTTAATGGAAAAACGATTGGGGCTGTTGCTATTTTTCAAGATATATCTACCATTGAGAAAATCAGTAAAGAATTGAATGAAGTAAAAGAGCTGCAGCAGAGATTAAATCTTGTTTTAAAATCTGTCTCAGATTTAATCGGATTAACAGATCCCGAGTTCGACAGTTTTGAGGTCATTTTAGGCAAATGGAAATGACCAAAATGC
>ERZ1673760.93-NODE-93-length-11815-cov-20.224915_pt1 | contig 11815 bp, 13 predicted proteins | sample MGYA00580178_ERZ1673760 | MGnify/ENA primary metagenome ERZ1673760 (study PRJEB41219, sample SAMN04549630) | soil metagenome | isolation source: soil | place: USA: New Mexico, Bottomless Lake State Park, Lazy Lagoon | collected 2008-11-15 ... | reverse complement strand
ACTGGAATTTTTATTGAGCTTGACAAACATTAAATTTTTTTATGCAACGCTACTGATCTTTGACAAAACTTTTGAATGAGGCTAATAGGAATTTCTTGTTCACCATTTTCGATTCTAGAAAGCCTTGGCTGAGAAATTTCCAAATCCTCGGTCAGTTGAACCATCGATATATTATACTTTTTTCGCACTTCTCTTATTTGTTCTCCGATTTTTTTATTGATTTCCATCTGTTACATTCCTTCTTTGCTACTTCATCTATAATATAGTTTAACGTTTTCCTATTTTACTTTCAATTCGTTTTGTATTACTATAAAAATGAATATTTTTTATTCATTTTTATCTTCAAAGGGTTGGGTGAGCATAGATGAACTTTGAGCAAGCTTTCAATGAATTCGCTTATAATCGAATTGAGCAAGCTTTGTTAAATCGACAAAACCGTGAGCTCAAAGCTCTATACAACGAGCTTGAAGAAAAGCTTAAAAAGCTGGGCATAGCCAAAAACGATTGCGATGATTTAAAAGGAACCATCTATTGTTTGATGGATACTCAAAATTTGCTAGTTTATAGGCAAGCACTTGCAGATGTCATTTCCTTTCTTATCAAACTGGAAGAAACAAAAGCGGGCACCGGCCAAAAATAAACAATTCTACGAAAATATTTCCCGTTCATGCTGATCAAAAGGGTTTTTGGGGGTCAAGATGTTGACAAATGAATTAAATCCTTCTTTCTATGAACATCGTAACGCACAATATTTTTCACTGCCTCTCTACATATTTAATAATGAGTATAAAAAAGACCATCATGAATCAATTATTGAACAGTATCTACATAAAAATGTAAAAAATAGGTATTTTCAAGTCCCGGAATTCGTTTTTAAAGAATTTGCCAAAGGAAATTTGTCTGAAGTGTGTGTCTGGATTTTATTGACTTGTTTTTATTTGCTCCATATAAACAAGAGAAACGGCTTTAACGAAGGGGAAATTTTGCGGCTCGTAATGGAAGCGAGGAAAAAGACATGTTCTTATCCATCATTAAAAAAATGCTTTAAGCATTGTGTTGCGGAGTTAAAGAGAAGCGGATGGATCGAGCAGAAAAACAGGCTAATCTTTCTGAAAATTTTTTGAGTATTCATTCTCTTTTTTTCAATTTTCTTGTTTGAGAGAAAAGAAAAACGCGGTTGTGAAACCGCATTTTTAAATAAAAGGGCGAAAATTATATCGTTTCAAAAAGGATTGAAACCATCTGCTTATTTTACTATTAAATCGACACCGATAACCCCGACGATGTCTCCGTTCTTATGAATGGGGAAGGAAATGGTGATGCACGGTTTTTTTGTAACAGCAGATGTATAGATGCTTGATATAAAGATTTTATTTTTACTAGCCTCGATAAACCAAGGACGGGCTTTTGCATTTATTAAGCCTGCAGGAGGGTTGGAATATACGAATGTACCGTCCAGTCGATTCGACCAAATAGCTTCGATATGCTTGTTCTCCTCAAAAAATTGATCCAATGCTTTTTTATGAACATCCGCATCTAGTTCATACAATGGAAATTGTGATAAAAGATTCATCACTTTTTCTTTCATTTCATTGATTTTTGCCAAATCTATTTCTGTAATTTGTTGAAGCTGATCCCTTTTGACTAACGTTTGCAGCTCTTTAGAGGTTTGATCCAATGTCTCGCTGATGGCAATCATCTCTTCAATATGCTGGTGCTGCTTATCCATATCTTCTGAAACTCTCAGTGCATATGTTTTATTTTCATGAGCCATATCTGATATTTGCTTGAGCACCGTAGTAATTTCCTGTACATGATCACACTGCAATTCGACAGCGTCTTTCGAATCCGATACCATTGATGTGATTTTGCCCAACGATGTTTGAAAAGAATGGATAACATCAATTAAAGATAGTAATTCAGCCACATTCTTTTTCATCTGATCGTTTTCCGATTTTACCATTTTGGTCGAAAACTCAATTTCTGATTGAATCGAAGAAAGAATTTGATGTGTTTCTTCAACCGCATCATGCGTTTGGTTTGCTAAATTTCCAATTTCATTTGCAACGACCGAGAAGCTTTTCCCGTGTATTCCGGCTCTTGCCGATTCGATATTTGCATTTAATGCAAGTATTTTTGTTTTTTGGGAAATCGCTCCAATCGAAGAAAGAATGTGATCCATTTGTTTGGAAAAAGAAACGAGCCGATCCATTTGATCAAGAATTTTCAAATGATTTTGCCGCAGCTGTTCCGTTTCTTCTTGTATTTTTTGCAGCTGCGTTTTCGATTTTACGAGCTGTTCATAAAATAATATACTTGAGGAATGTATCTCTTGGGAAGATGCTGTGATTTTCACAGCTGCCTCTTCAATTTTACGCATCTTTTCTGAAACGTTATTTGTGTCTTGCGCGGTCTGCTCAATATGCTCTAATAGCTGAAACGTGCTTTTTTTACTCGAGGAAGATCGTTCATCAAGGGAAACAGCGGTTAATTTCATTTGCTCAATGACGCCTTTTAATTGATCCGCAGCAACTTCCACCTGTGCCGCAAACGAATCCTCCATCTGTTTTTTTTGTTTATCTTCTTCATGATCCGCTGCTCGATTCCATTTTTTTAAAAACAGCATATTTATCACCTACTGTCTCCACTAATTTACTCTTTATTGTAACAAGCCGAACAAGAACGAAACATGATTTATGTCACATAATCTGACACAAAACATTTCAATATACAACCATTCGACAGATGCTACCTTTTTTCTCGTTTTTTCTTTATCATTGTTGAATTTTGCGCTTTCCCGAGAAATAATTTTTATTTACAAAAAATACTCTCCTTCCGCGCAAAAAAGGAGGAGAGTTTATCAAACTGTTATTCTCTTTCATTCAAACTTTCCTGTTTGATAGTCGACGATTGCTTGCCGTATTTCTTCTTTCGTGTTCATAACAAACGGACCGTAAGTTGTGACAGGTTCATGGAGAGGTTCTCCCGCATATAGAAGCAGCCGGAGTTTGTCTGCCGCTGTGACAGTTATGTAGCTTTCCTCTCCCTCAGCACCCTTTGTTAAAAACAGCACTTGCCCTTTTTCCCCTTTTGTTTTGGACGCACCAAACAAGCCTTTTCCTTTCAAAATATAAAGAAAACCATTATAGCTTCCCGGAAGATCTTGATGAACAGACGCATCAGGTTCCAGAATCATTTCCACCATCGTGACAAGAACGTAATTTTTTAGTCGGCGCTTGAATACCTTTTGACGAACCAGAAAAAATCCGAATCAACGCTCCTTTTTCTTTTCTAACTGGCATGTCAGCACTTTTCAAATTTTGATAGCGGGGAGCGGTCAGTTTTTTTGAACTCGGCAAATTAACACACAGCTCTAGACTGTGAACAGTAGATCCAGGTGCAGGATCTTCTTGATGGATTACTCTTCTTCCAGCAGTCATCCATTGAACTTCACCCGGCTTTAGCTTGCCATATCCATTTTTGTTATCAAAATGCTCTAAAATCCCGTCAATTACATATGTGACAGTTTCGATTCCCCGATGGGGATGAAGGTCAAACGTCCCTTGCTGAAAAATATCCTCCGCAAGCATTAAAATCGATCATATTCCTCCCAATTACCAGGTTCTAACACAAACCCATTAGTATGAGTCGGATTATTCGTTTGTAACGCAACATTTTTAATTTTGCGTATATCTCTTTCCATACAAGCCCCTTTATCTATTTTCTGCTTTTTGCAAGTAATCAATAATCCCTTGCGCACAAATGCCCATATCGATTTTTATATACTCGTGCACTTGATGATCTTCGGAAATATGTTTTTTCTTTAAGTAATCTTGCAACGTGCTGTACAATCTATCAGATAGAAGCTTTGATTTTTCTTCAAACGGCAAGCTTCCATGCTCTTTTACAACCGCTTTGCCTTGATCTACAAAAATGTCCAGCCAATATTTTAGCTGTTTATAAACTTCCTCTGGATGCTCGCTCTTGCCAAAATGACCGAAAAATATTTTCGAAACGTTTAATGCTTCGATTCTTTCGCATGATTCAAGCATTTTATCCGGATCGAACTGGTTAGGAGAAGTAGACGGCAAATAAAACTCTAAGTCTGAATCTAAGAGCATTGAATAAAAAACCCCGATCGTGTCGCCGGTAAAGATGCCGTTGCTTTTGGAATCATGTATACAAAAATGGTGATTCGCATGACCTGGTGTGTGATAAAATGTCAGCACGCGATCATCGCCTACTTGAAGCGTTTCCAAATCTTCTTTTACAACTAGCTGGTCTTCTGGCACGGGCAAAATCGGGTCAAACAATTTTTGAAATTGCTCCTCTCCATACACCGTTTTGGCGCTGGCAATTAATCTCGATGGATCTTGCAAATGACGTTTCCCGCGGGGGTGGACGAACACTTTTGCTTTTGGGCAATGTTCAAGAAAAAGCCCGACACCTCCCGAATGATCTAAATGAATGTGCGTAACAATGATGTTGTTAACATCCTTCGGATCAATTCCTAAACTTTCAAGACCTTTTAATAAATATGGGACAGACGGGCTCGCGCTTGTTTCGATGATGGTCAGCTCTTTTTCGTGAAGAACGTAAGCCCCTGTTCTGTTTTCTAATCCTAAGTCAAAAAGATCAATTAATGTGATGTCATCGCCAATGTTTTGTACCTTCAATGTTATGTGACTCCTTTCTTTTATTTGCCTACTACATAATTCAACAAAAAAAGATTAATTTCCTTTTCCAAACTTTTTGTTGATTGGTTAAAATTTTTTGATGACAAATTTTTTATTTTAATATATAATATCAATGCTGACGTTTTTCGGGAAGTAGCTCAGCTTGGCAGAGCACCACGTTCGGGACGTGGGGGTCGCAGGTTCAAATCCTGTCTTCCCGACCATGGAGAAGTACCCAAGTGGTTGAAGGGGACGCACTCGAAATGCGTTAGGGCGGGCAACCGCCGCGTGAGTTCGAATCTCACCTTCTCCGTTTAAAAAACGCGCTAAAAAGCGCGTTTTTTTATTGCCGGAATTTGAATAATTGACCCTTTTGAAAATTTTTCAAAACAATTGATATTCTTATTTTCATAAAACTGTTTCAGCAAGTTATGCAAAAAAACCTGAAAAGCCTATTCAGTGCTTTTCAGGTTTTTTCTTATCATTCCTCGATTGGAGCTTTTCTTCTAAATTTGCTTAATACTTCATAGACGATTGGAACAATGATGAGAGTCAGCAAAGTCGAGCTGGTCAATCCGCCGATGACGGTTAAACCAAGTCCTCTCGAGATCATGCCTCCATCTCCTTCATAACCTAATGCGAGAGGAAGCAATGCTCCAACTGTTGCCAGCGCAGTCATTAAAATCGGTCTTAGACGAGTTGCCCCTGCTTCAATGAGCGCATCTCTTGTAGAAAGTCCTTCACGCTCTTTATGAATGACACGGTCAATTAACACAATCGCATTCGTCACAACAATACCGATTAACATGAGCGCACCGATCAAAGCTGAAACGCTCAATGTTTCTCCCCCAAGCCATAGCGCTACAAATCCGCCGATGACGGTAAATGGAAGTGAAAATAGAATGGCAAAAGGCGCAAGTCCTTGACTAAACGTAACCACCAGCACAAAGTAGACAACAGCGATGGCAGCGAGCATAGCCAATCCTAATTGTGAAAACGACTCATTGATCTGTTCGGACACTCCACCTGTTTCAATGTTCACACCAGGCGGCAATTCTAAACCATCTATTTTCTTTTGAATGTTTGCATTTACTTGGCTAACGTCATTAGTAGTAATCTCTCCACTGACTGATACTGCAAATTTTCCGTCGCGTCTAGTAATCGTATTGGATGTTTCGCCTTCTTTTACTTTCGCTACATCTCCAATTTTCACATTCATGCCAAGTGGGGACTGAATGGTTTTCTTTTTCATCTCATCAATCGAATCAAATGTTTGCTCTTCCCCTTCAATATAAACTTCAATGTCTTGACCTTCTTTTTGGATTGTTGTTAAAACCGGCCGTTCATGCTGTTGGCTTAATGCCATCGCAATTTGCCCAGCGGTCAATCCTAGCTTGCTCATCTTTTCTTGATCAACAACAAACGTGAACTCATCATAAGTTTTCGATAAACCTGATTCGACATTTTTCAAGTTTTTTTCATCTTCCAAGATTTTTTGCACTTTTTGGGCGACAGGCTCAATATCTTCCATCGAATCGCCAAACACATGCAATGTGTACTCATTGCTTGCCATCATCATGTCAATGGTGCCCCAATCGCCTTTTTCGTTCGTTAATTCATTTAAGTCTTTAACAATTTTCTCCTTTTCTTTTTCAAAATTCGGTGTGTCATCTTCATACATAATAAAGAAAATGGCCTGATTTCGATTTCCAGGATTCATCGGATTTTCGCTTCCGACAGACAATTGAATCGTTTTTACATGATCACGGTCGACAAGGAAATCTTCTGCCTTCAATGCGATATCTTCTACTTCTTCCAGCGTTTGCCCTGGATCCGGATCATACGTTACGATAACTTGCTTTTCTTGTTCATTCGGCAAAAAGCTTACACCGATGACAGGAATTAAAAACAGACTGGAGACAAGAAGCAGGATCGCAATCAATGATGTTATCCATTTATGGTTCAAAGACCAATTTAATATTTTTTTATAGTTAGTAACCAAAAAGCCAGCTTCCTTTTCTTTTTCGCCTTTCCGTTTTACTCCTTTTTTAAATAAAACGTGAGCAAGTGCCGGCACAATAGTAATCGCCACTAAAAGGGACGCTAAAAGCGAGAATACAATCGTAAGGGCAAACGGCATAAATAGCTGTCCGACCATCCCTTCGACAAATGCGAGCGGCAAGAAAACCGCTATCGTCACAATGGTTGAGGACATAATAGGAATAAACATTTCTTTTGTCGCTGCAATAATCAGCTCTTTCCCTTTTAACGGCTCCCCTTTTAATGTCATCCGTCTGTAAATATTTTCAATGACGACAATCGAATCGTCAATGACACGGCCGATCGCCATTGTGATAGCTCCAAGCGTCATCATGTTCAACGTGATGTCCATTTCACGCAAAATGATTAATGCAATTAATATGGAAAGCGGAATTGACACCACGGAAATCAACGTTGAACGAATGTTGCGCAAAAACAGCAAAATGACAATAACTGCAAAAATCGAACCGAACAGCGCTTTATTCAGCATTGTTTCAACAGATTTTTCAATCGGTTCCGCTTGGTCCAGCGTTGAAACGACTCCGAGGCCTTTATATTCGTCTTTTAATTCATCCAATTTTTCTTTTACTTCATTCACAACTTCAACTGTATTCGCATCAGTAGCTTTTACAATTTGCAGTCCGATTGCTTCTTTTCCGTTCGTTCTTGATACGGATTCAGCTTTTCCGACGATTTCGATATCGGCAATTTCTCCTAATTCGACTGTTGGCAATTCAATGCTTTGCTGCTGGATCGCCTGATTTGGCGCTGCACCATTTGCTTTAGACAAACCGTTTGGCACTTGGCTCATTTGCGCCTCTCCAGCTTGCTGCCCTTGTGCTGATCCAGTGACTGGGATTTTAAGCTTTTTCAAATCGTCAATTGTCGTAATATTTCCGTCAACGACAACAGACTTTTCCGTGTCTTTAAATGTATAAAGACCTAATGGCGCACGGAGATCCGCACCTTGAATATAATCTTTTATTGTTTCCTCATTTAGCCCGAGCTCTTTTAATTTGTCTTGATGAAAAACAAGCCGCCCCTCTTCTACCTGCTGTCCAGAAGTTACAATGCTTTCTACTCCATCGATTCCTTTCAATTCAGGAACAATGATGTCTTCAACCAGTTCAGTTAATTCAGGAAGTGTTTTTCCTTCATCAAAAAAGCTCACTGTATAAACAGGGAAAGCGTTCATGCTAAATCTTGCAATTTTAGGCTCTCCTGCTCCATCCGGAAGTTCGACTTGTTCGATTGCCTTTTCAGCTTCCTCTTCTGCTCGTTCCATATCTTTTTCAAATTTGTATTCAATTTGAATAGAAGATGCATTTTCAAACGAATTAGAGCTGACGATTTCCACCCCGTTCAAATTGCGAACTGCTTCTTCAATAGGAACCGTCACTTTCTCTTGTACTTCTTCAGGGGTTGCACCTGGATATGTAGTCGTAACACTTATGATGGGAGTGTTTATGTCCGGGATCGTCTCCAGCTTCATATTAAATCCAGAAAATAGTCCCGCAAAAATTGCAATGATAGTTAAAATCCAAATAGCCAGTTTATTACGGAGCGAAAATTTAATAATGTTCTCCACCAAGTCCCATTCCTTTCATGAAGATTTGACAATTCTCCTTTTTTTATACATACTTATAGTGAGTTGACTATATAGTCATTATAATTGACCGGTTAACTAGTAGTCAACTAAACTAATAAAATTTTTTCCGACAATAAGGGGATGTTCATGTGAAAGAAAAAGAACGTTTAATCATTGAAGCTGCGATGAAGCTGTTTGCTCGAAAAGGCGTTTCTTCCACCTCCATCCAAGAAATTACCAATGCATGTGGCATTCCGAAAGGTTCGTTTTATTTTTATTTCAAATCAAAAGACGAGCTGTTAATTAAATTATTGGAGCAGTTTTTTAGTCAGTTAAAGAAAAAAACGGAGCAAATCGGGGCAAATTACGAAGATCCAAAAGAGCGGTTTATTAAACAATTGTCTGTTCAATTAAAAGAATTTTTGGCGCATAAAGAAATATTTATTACGCAGATGCATGAAAATTTAAAAGAAAATAATGAAAAAATTGATTCGTTGTTACAAAACCTAAGAAACGATTTTTTTTATTTTTTAACAAACAATCTGAAAAACATTTACGGCAAGTCAATTGATAAGTATATAGCAGATGTAAACATTATCGTTCAAGGAATCTTTTTTTCATTCATTCAGTTCCTCATATTTGAAAATAGGGTGAGAGTAGATGAGGAAAAATTGGCAAAATACATTTTGCAAACAGCAGATGATTTAGTCAAAGGAATGCTGGCAAAACAAAATGACCCCATCATTCCAGCTGAGATCATGACCAAAATGTTCAATCATTCTCAATCCCCCAGCCATCCCTTGAACATTTTAAATGAGATAAAAGAAATGAGCCGTTCTATAATCGATGATGGACAGTTAAACATTACGATTGAAGTGTTAGAAGCTGAAATAACGGCTGAAAAGCCAAGAACTCCGGTCATTAAAGGAATGTTGTCAAATCTCCATGAATATCCTGAACTACGCTACTTGGCCAATCAACTAGCTGATTATTTTCAAATTAAATGAGCCTCTAAAGGGTTTAATTCCTTTAGAGGCTGTATTTTTACTCCAGCTCCAACGCTTTTGTTTCTTGTCCAAACAATAGAACAGCTAGTGCTCCAATAATAATGGCAGCGCAAAAAATTGAAAAAATGGCTACCATGGAAACTTTGAGAGCGGCTAAATAACCAACTAATAAAGGCCCGAAAATGCCACCAATTCTTCCGAACGATGCGGCCATTCCCGCACCTGTCCCGCGAATTTCTGTTGGATAAAGCTCAGGTGTATAAGCATAAAGCGCTCCCCAAGCCCCTAAGTTAAAAAATGATAAAAAGATTCCAGATATTAAAAGCTCTGCCGTTGTATCGGAAAATCCGAAAAAGAATGCGCTCAGTGCAGTGCCAAATAAATAAAGAGAAAGAACAAATTTTCTACCAATTCGTTCAATGAGCCACGCCGCACTAAAGTATCCCGGAAGCTGTGCAATCGTCATAATAAGAACATACTCAAAGCTTTGCACTAAACTGTAGCCTTTCATCATCACAACGCTTGGAAGCCATAAAAACATCCCGTAATAAGAAAAAACAACAGAAAACCACAACACCCAAAGTACAGCTGTTTGTTTCACATATTTTTTTGACCAGACAGCTGCGATATTTTTCCATACATTTGATTTTGTTTGTATCGATTTGAATTTTTTTGAATCCGGAAGCTTCATGCGCAAATAAATCGCATAAAAAGCCGGAAGAGCTGTTAAAATAAGGGCGAGACGCCAGCCAAATTGAGGGATAACAAAATAAGATATAATTGCCGCGATCAACCATCCTGCAGCCCAAAAACTTTCAAGCAGCACGACCATTCTTCCCCGATCCTTTGTCGGCGAGCTTTCTGATACTAGCGTTGATGCTACTGGCAATTCACCCCCCAGCCCCATGCCGATAAAAAATCTTAACAGCAAAAATACCGCTAATGTGGTTGTAAAAGCCGACAGGCCGCTGCCGATCGAAAATAACAATAATGTGATAATAAAGACAGTTTTTCTGCCAATTTTGTCTGACAAGAGACCGAAGAAAAATGCCCCTACAGCCATGCCGATCGAGTTGATGCTCCCGATCCAGCTCATTTGTTCTGCCGTCAAATTCCAATCTTCTTTTAACGCGGCAATGATAAAAGATAAAATGCCGACATCCATTGCATCAAAAAGCCATGCGATTCCCGCAATGCCTAATAGCTTTTTTGTTGACATCTCTTTCATCTTGTCAACTTCACCTCTTTCTGATGTCTTTACATATGTTTTGTTATATGTAAACTATATCATATTTTACATAATTGTCATGTTTTTTGTTTTTATAAACGAAACATAATATTGTGCCACCGGCATATGAATACTCTAATCGCAATTTCAGACCATCTTTGCAGCGTTTCATTTATTGCAAAAGGTACAATTCCTTGAAATTTCTACTTTCAGAAAAATCCTTAACAACTAAAAAAGATCCACAGAAATCATTTATATATTCTGTAGATCTTCGCCATTTAAAAAGGAATAGGAGACAGCACTTTGTCTATAAAATTTTTATTTTTTGTTTTTTGTCCCATCTTCTACGGTATAGGCTTGACCATATGCTTCACGGGACGGTTCATATAAGTCATGTACATCCGTTCTTCTTTCGAGTTCCGTTTGTTCATGTGTACGTTTTTTGTTTTTAAACCACTTCATTTTTGCTCACCTCTCATATATATCATCATCTTCTTATTTATTGTTGCGAAATTTTTTACGTTTATTCGAAAATATGCATGCCATTCGCCAACCAGTTCTTTTTTTCATTTATAATGAAATTAATCGATTATGTTAGATTGAAGGTGACAGTATGGAGATCGAAGATATTATAAAGAAGGTTAAAAATCATACTCCGACGATAATTGGGATGGATCGTTTAGTAAAATTTGCGGTATTGCTTCCGTTTATGCGAATAAATGATGAAGTTCATTTGTTGTTTGAAGTACGCGCCAAAAAATTAAAACGGCAGCCCGGCGAGATTTGTTTTCCAGGTGGGAAAGTTGAACCGACCGATCACGATGCAAAACATACAGCTATTCGCGAAACATCAGAAGAGCTAGGTATTTCAGCCGATATGATTCAGCATGTATATCCGCTTGATTATGTGATGACTGCCTACGGAACGGTTGTTTATCCTTTTGTTGGCATGATCGATCCTGACGCTTCGTTAGAGCCAAACAAAGCCGAAGTCGGTGAAGTATTTACAGTTCCTTTTCAATTCTTTTTAGAAACGAAACCAGAAATTTATGAAGTTCATTTTCGGGCAGAACCTGAAGAAAATTTTCCTTATGAAAGCATCATCGGGGGAAAAAAATATAAATGGAATTCACCGAAAATAGAAGAACATTTTTATTATTATAAAGATAAAGTGATTTGGGGGCTGACAGCCCGGATGATCTACTATTTTATCGATATGCTAATCGAGTAGGAGGGGGTGACTAACCCCATACCCGTCAAGTTAGCGGTATAAAAT
>ERZ1673760.88-NODE-88-length-12239-cov-29.937869_pt1 | contig 12239 bp, 9 predicted proteins | sample MGYA00580178_ERZ1673760 | MGnify/ENA primary metagenome ERZ1673760 (study PRJEB41219, sample SAMN04549630) | soil metagenome | isolation source: soil | place: USA: New Mexico, Bottomless Lake State Park, Lazy Lagoon | collected 2008-11-15 ... | reverse complement strand
GCTAACTTATTTCCGGAATTGTGTGAACATCACAGAATATGGTGATGAGACAAAAGTTCAAATTGGAATATGAACTTTCAAAGGAAGAATTAGAAATCAAGTTTAAAGATGAAATTGGAATTACGGACCCTAAAACGGTTGTTGATCGATTAACCTTAACTCCAGATCTAACAGAAGAGGAGTTAATTGATCAAGTGAAGCGGGTTCTTGGTATTAACGCTTTTTCAGAACTAAAGATTGAAGTTGAATTTGTCAACGGACAAGAATTAGAAGTCAATAAAGATGCGGATAAGGATAAAAATGATAAAGATACGGATGAAAATCCAGATGAAGTTCCGATGAATAAACGCTTATGACACAATAACAGATCCACGATTGAAAACTCAAGATGTGTCTGAAACTAATTGCTTTAGTGGAAAACAGTAACAAAATTAGGATTTTAATTGCAGACAAGAAGGATTTCTACCTCTTGTCTTTTTCTATTAAAATCTTTTTATAAAAAACAATTAAAAATAATGTTAAGTATCATAGACATTTTCACCACAGACTGGTTTATTCTTTCGGTGCAACCGTAATAAATTAAAAACATTTCCTAAGTAATTTTGAACAGTTTCATCGCTAAAAGTCATGCTTCACACGATAGCTGTTCCCATTTAAATGTATCATCCTGTCCGATAAATAATTCTAATTCTAAATAATATAATAATATAGCTGTAGTAATCGCTTGCTCCCCGAGCAGTTCTCTCAACTCACTTGGTTTTTTGTCGACGTTAAAATAATAGATACTTAATTGTACATGCATTGATATCCAATGAAAAACAAGTTGGTCTTTTCGTTTATCCAGTGCCGGTCATCGATCATAAAGTTCCGCCGAATATCGCCGAATTCGACGGAACTTTTTTCATATTGCTGTAATGAATTAATGGAGAAGGAGAAAACAAACCTAAATATCATTCAGCTATTTATTAACTTTGCAATGTGCAAGGAATCATGAGCAACCTCAAAAGGATTTTTTAATGTTCCTTTGGGTTGCCCATTTTCCTTTACTTGGCTTTTCTAGTTCTTCTAAGGAAAAGAATCGTGCCAATAACTATCAAGAATACACCAATAAGTAGAAAGTTATAAGAAAAAGTAGCTGTATTTGGCAATTTTTCACCAGCACCCTCTTTAATGGCCTCGGGCTTTTCACCTGCTATAAACTCCTCTGCAGACTCAAAAACCGCAAATATACTAAAATGATTGGTTGCAGTTGTAACAAAGCCATTTTCTTGATATGTTCCACCAACTAATTCCCACATTTCATTGTCTTCATTAAAATAATAAATCTTTACGTTTTCAGGATTTTCCACCATTTCTTCGTTTATTTTAAAGGTTAATGTAACAGGTGTTTTGAAATCACTTATTGTTTGATTTCCTTGGACAATCGTTAAGTCATATGCGTTACTCACCGTCCCTTTTACCTTTTGCAATTTTTCTATTATTATTTCAACTGCTTCATCATTATTTATAAAATTCATAGCTGGAATTTCAATTCTAAGATCGTTTTTCTTTAACAAAATCTTAGCATTCTTTTGTCTTAATTCTTTTACTTGTTGTTTTCCTAGCATTAGTTTGATTAGTGAATCACCATCATAGTTCTCTAGGTTTATTTCAAGCGTACCTTGTTTTTTAAGCTGTTCCACTACTTTTTCCGTAATTTTTAGTTCTTGTTTATTATTTCGTTCCGGTTTTGTCACCACTTTCTCTTTTAAGACACTATTTTCTGGTCTCTCATGATCCTCATCAGGAGCGTTTTTGTCTTGTTCTTGGTTGTTTCCTTTATTATCTTTGTTTTCTCCTTTTTCTTGATTTCCATCCCTTTCTTGGCCTTGATTGTCTCCTTTATCTCTGTTTTCACCTTTACCATTGTCTTTACCTTGGTTCTTTTCTTCATCTTTTTCAGCGTCTTCGTTTTTATTTTCATCTTCATTTTTTTCGTCTTGATCTTCGTTATCCCTAGGCGATTCTTCTGGCTTAACCATAGTAAAGGCATCAACAGTTCTACCATCTCTTGTTGTTACTTTAAACGTAAGTTCGTTTCCATCAATTGTAACTCCTGAATAAATTTGAATATCTTCATCAAATCCTACACGAATCCATTCTTGGTTTCCCATTTGATAAAATTTGGGCCCTGCTGACCCTCCAATAATATAAGTTGTTCCTTTACCTTCTTCAACAATTTTCCCATCATATAACGGCCAACTTCGCATATACGCATGATCGTGCCCTGATAATACTAAATCTACACCAACCTCATCAAATATTGGGGTCCAAGCTAATTTTACATCTTCACTTCCCCTTGTTTCATGGCTGTGATAAGGAGAGCGATGAAACGATACAATTTTCCACTGCTTATCACTGTTTTTCATATCTTCGCGCAGCCATTCAGCTTGTTTTTGCAGATCGCCTTCCGTATTCAACACAGCAATATGAAGGTTACTGTAATCAAATGAATATGCCTGTTCCATTTCACCTTCTGGCCCATTTAACGGCAGTTGGAATTGAGCTTTAAAATTTTCATTCCCGCCGCCAACAACATCGTGATTTCCTAAGGTTGGAACTAAATTCACAAATGGTAAATAATTTTTCGCGGCCTTAAACCAATGCTCCCAATGTACTTGCTTATCGCCATAGTCTACTATATCTCCTGATAAGAGCATGAACTTAGCATTTGGGTATTCGGATAATCCTTTTCCAAAAATTTCTCCCCAAATACCATATCCGTCTACAACTGTATCATTTGGTATGGCCTGTGTATCAGATGTGAATAGGAAAGTAAATTTTTCATCTTCCTTATCCTCTGTTGTGAACGTTGCCGGTTCACTCCATCCATTTTCTGTTCCATCACCAACTCGATAAGTATAGGATGTCCCCGGCTCTAAATTAATTGCATCAACTTCGTGAATTTGCATAACACCTAAATCGGTCTCAAAAGGGAAGCTTGTCCCCTTAATCCGTGTAACATTATCACTTTCAAAACTCTTAAACTCATCGGTTTTTACAATTTCTAACACGGTATCAGTTACGTATGGCGAAGTTCTCCACGTAAAGCTTTGAGTTGTTTTCGGACTTTGTTCCCATGTTAAAACTAAATGTTCTGGTTTTTCAGAACCTAAGTGTGGCTTGACATCTACTTGATAAACTTTACTATATTTCATGCCTTTTACTGCTTGAAGATTGTATTCCCCAACAGCAAGAGTTAATTCATCTGTTTCAAGTATTCCTTGGCGGTTTGTTACACCTAGCGGCTGGCCCCAATTTGAAATGACAATATGTTCCTTTTGCAACCAACCTTTTCTCCCATCAGAAAGTCTAACTTGATACCAATGATCCTGACTATCTATTACTAACAGTCGATCATTTTCTTTTGCTACTTCGATTACTTCAGAATTTTCATCTTTTTCTTTAAAAATATTAACTTTATCGTTTGTAATTGTTGCGATTTTATTGATATTCCCAAGGACATAGATTTCTGCCCCTTGAACTGGTTTCCCGTTTTCGTCTTTAACTGTTATTTTACTTGATGTATCAAACGCTTTTCCTTCAACCGTCATTTGTAAGCCATATTGAATTTCTTTATGAAATGATGGCAAATTAATGGGATACGGAATATCTTTTGTGGATTGAAAACGAATATTTCCTTTTACCCAATCGATTGAGATATTTTCTTCTGCATCCGTTTTTACTTTTGCAATGATCGAGGCAATCATTTCATTATTGGTGATATTTGTAATTTTATCAAAACCATTTGCTTCAAATTTGATTAATCCTTTTTCGTTATCAACGATATTTTGAATTATATTAGCTTTTGCAAATTTTTCAGCCAATGCTATTTGGATACCATCTGAATTTGGATCCTGATCAACGATTTCGATTTTTTTGGGATCAAATTTGAATGTAAGGGAAACTCCATATATGTCTTTTACTTGGCTTCCTTTTAGAGAAAGAGCAAAATTGTTTCCTGCGTATACATTCTTAGGACCTTCAAGTTTCAATTTTGGTCCATTCGTCTCAACTTCAAAGCTCCATTGCCGCTCGACTGGATTTCCAAAGTTATCCTGAACTTGTAAATACACTTTATGAAGACCGTCTGCAAATATGCGGTCTGGTTTATAAGAAATGAGTCCAGTTTTTTTATCAAATGTTGGATTTACATCCTCGCCGTCTATCTTCATAATTATACGCTCGGGATTTATTCCTGTTCCTTCTTCGTCATCTTTTGCTACAGCTTTAATTTCAATTTGATTGTCATTCACTACGGCACCATTTGCTGGTTCTATAGACGTTAAAGTAGGATTTGTTAAGTCATCATTGGTTTCTCCATAAACAGCTCGAATGTTATCAATATAAACCGTTCCGGCGTTTTTATTATTGTTATCTGTTTCCATATAACGAAAAGCAAGGTCTAGCTTTAATGGAGTTGGCTTTCCACTAGGTATAGGAGCCTCAATATATTTCCAGCCTTTCCAATCAACTTTTAATACAAAATCTATTGGAAATGCCTTATTATTGCCATCCTTTAATTGGGCTCGAACCCAGTGGCCATTGCCATCACCGTACATCCACATACCAATTGCCTCTGGATATCCTTCAATAATAATATCCTCTTTTGGATAAGCATAGACTCCTGAAGTTCCTTGAGTACCTGTAAAATCATAATCGATTTGCAGAGAATGATTGCCAAAACGTGCTGGTTCTGGATATGTTGTTTGCCTAATAGATACAGAATTATAACGAGCTCCGCTTGATGTCCAGTGGTCAATACCATTTTCAAAATCTTCAAGAATGACTGGCGGTTTGCCAACCTCGATAGCTATCGTATCTTTAACATCACCATACTGTACTGTGACAGTACCTTGAGCAAATTTGGTTGTTGCTGTAAAAAACCCATCTTCAGTAATAGTTCCGATATTTCCTTCAACTGTCCATGTAAAAAGACTTTGGTCGGCAATAACTTTTTTTCCATCTTTGTAGGCAATGGCTGCTAAATCCACTGTTGCTCCTCTGTCTAATGTTAATTCAGATTGAGGCAGCCTTAATTCGTCTATATCATTGACAACTTTCACAGTAGAAGTGCCATTGATTGAATTGATGGAGGCAGTGACAGTTCCCTCACCAGCATTTTTTCCAGCTTTAAATGTACCGTTTTTATCAATTGTTCCAATTTCGTTTGTTACAGACCATGAAATTGGCTGATTAATTTCTACCGGATTATAAGCCGGATCAAGACCTTTAACTTCAAAACTAGCATGGCTTCCTGCCAGAACCATCATATTTTTCGGCCTTACAACTAAACTGTTTAAATCTCCTTGTGGAGCTGAACTAACAATTAATAATGAGTTGGCGATTGAACGCTCCGAACCATCAGATGGTTTGTTAACAACAGAAATTTCTTTATCTCCAGGTTGTCTTGCTGCAAGTGTGGAAGAGCCGCCCCCATCAAGATTTAGCGCTTGAACAGCTCCTAAATCAAGCATTAATTTAGCTAATTCATGAATCGTAATACCTTCACTATAGCCCGGGTTTCTTCCATCTATAACGACAAAAAATACAGAGCCATCAGCCTTAATTCCTACTGCAGTTCTCGGTGCAACCGCATTATTAAAGGAGTTGTTTTCTATATTAGCTAATCGACCATCTTCTACGAGCAGCGGGTTCCCCCCAACAGCTTCTTGAACGTTATTCCAAGGTTCGTTTAAATCAAAAACAATTTCTATCTCATCCCCTGGTTTCATATTATTGTACAAGAAAGTTCTTGCTGCTCCATGACCCGAAAGCACAATTGTTCCTTCTTCCAAAGGTGAATTTCCTTGCGAATTACGCACTTCCTTCACAGTTGCTTTTACTGTACCAACAGACTTTACATCACCTTGAACATTTTCTAAGATTACTTCTGCACCGTATTGATTCGTGTTAGTACTAGTTCCAAAATCAGGTGTAAAGATAACCAACTGATCAGTGCCGCGGGAAGTGTTAATTCCGCTAACATTGTATTCAGCTCCCTTAACTTTTACCGTATGAACAAATTCCGGTACTCCAATAATGGCTTTACCATTTTTCGTTATTCCAAAAGCCCCTCGGACTCCGGTATGTAAAATTTCACCTTTGTGTATAAGCAATCCACTTACATCACCAGTGCTTGTATTAAAAAAATCGCCATTTACTCCCCCAATCACTGTATGGTTTTCTTTTGATACAAGTTTTGCTTGGTTTGTTAAAGTTTGTAAACCGGGATATTTTCCATTAGGCAGCCCTACTTCAATGGATAAATTTTTATCTGCTAGATTAACATCAAGCATTGACAGTCTTTGCGATCCACGCTCATTGGTAAAATGGATTTTTCGTTGTTTAACACCTGGAGTAATTACCGTTTCCTCATCTTCAATGATTGCGCCGATGGAAGTTGTTTGTGCTTCTGCAACAATTGTCTTTTTTCCAAAATAGCTTAAGTAAGGCGACAACACGATTAAAAGGGAAATAAAAAATATGACTCCTTTTGTCAAATACTGCCTCATCATACTCTTCCTTTCGTCGATAAATGCTAAAAAATTCAAAATTTCTATTTGTTCCTACAGAAAAGTATACCAGGAAATTATTAATCTAATATTTATAAATTATATATTTTGTAAATTAATAGTAAAATCTCTCTTTTATTTTAAAGAAATTGTAAAAGTGTAACAGACATATGTTTTCTTCAATATGAAAAAGGTTGCCTTGTCCTCTTATACATGTGACAAGACAACCTTTTATACTATTACTCTACATTTTTCGAATATTTAAGAGTAAAAATATGTTAATTAGGAGAAGTAAATTTCAAATAAATCATAAGGATCGGAGCCGTTTTACGCAGGAATTGTCATTCAATCCTTCGCTTAAACACTATGTATCATTTTATATGGTCTTGAAGTCGCTTATTACCGCTAATGACCAGCAATGAAAAAAGGAAAATTGGCTTGTATTCCCCTTTCTCAACCAGAACTAAAGTTAATTTGCTATTGGTTCACCATAAAAAGAGATGGATTTCACAATGCAACAATTGATGAACTATCGGACTGTCTATAATAGATGTTTCTTTTTTATAAAGAATCCGTTTATTTCAATGTTAATTTTGGGACACAGAAAAAGACCGAAATCAATCAGTCTCTAAAGTTAGTTTTTAATTGCGTCATTTGAGCCTCCCCTGTATTGTTTCGCAGTATCATAGAATATGGAATTTAATCAGTTTCTCTCGGTAAACACCCCGGATTAACCCCCGAGTTTTGGACATAGTTACTCTTAGTCTATCTTTTTCTTAAAATAGCTCTCTTTTTCTTGATTATGAACCCTGCGCTTCTTGTCCGCCACCATTGACCTTGCTTTTGTCCGTGTTGGGGGATCGGCGCAAGATCGCTAAAAAAACAGCCTTTAGGGCTCTTCATGCGCCCAATGCTAACACGGACAAACCGATTCTAAGTATTCGCTGGTGGGCCCCGACCCCTTCCATCGCCTCCTAAGAATCGGGCGCTGCGGTCAATGGCAAGCAGCTACGCTGTGGCTCTTTTCGCAGCCGGACAAGGGATTCCTGTCGGTCCTGACTCCTCATGAATCGATCATATGCGAACCTCTTCGATTTCCAATTTATTTTGCTTGTTTTGTTCGTAAAACTCCTGAGGTGACAGGTCCAAAATACTTGAATGCATCCGTCTTTCGTTGTAGAAGACCATAAAATCCGTGACGGCTTCATAGGCCTTTGCGTAGGTTTCAAACTGCCACCTTGAAAGGCAATCATCTTCAAAGATTCGATGAAAAGATTCAATATGGGCATTCATATTCGGTGTTCTCGGCGGAATCCTTTCATGTTCGATCTGGTATTTTTCGCAAAATTCCTCAAAAGTATGGGAAACAAACTGTGACCCATTGTCTGTTCGAATCACTGGTTTGATCTCTGCGCTGAATTGTTGCCGTCTTAACAATGCCTGTTGAAGTGCTTGGACGGCATTTTTGGCTGTACAGCTTAATCCGTTGTGATAGGCGACAATTCCACGGTCATATACATCGATGATGGACATGACGAAGAAAAACCGGTCTTCCCCTTCGATGTAGCCGTATTTGATATCCGCTTCCCATAGCTGGTTTGAGTCTGTTACCGTACGGTTTCGTGCCAGCTTCCTAGGGGGTTGGGCCTTCTTTTTGCGCTGCGGCCGTAGAATACCCAGCTCTTTGCACAGACGGTAGACTTTCTTCTTGTTGATGACAAGGTTATATTCGCGGCGAAGCCTCTTGGTCAGCTTGCGGTAGCCATAGTTGAAGCCATCGCCTGCAATTTCCTCCAGCAGGAATTCTTTGATTTGTTCGTCTGATACTTTTCGCCCGTCTTCTGTGAAGGAATAACCTGGTGCCGGACGCCCCTCACTCACTTTTTTCTCTTCCACTCGGTAGCTCTTTTGATAATAGTAGGTGGAACGAGCAATCCCTATAATCTTTAGCACCTTGGAAATGGAATAGCCTTTTTGGATCCAGTTGTCGGCTACTTCAATTTTTTCAGCAAGTGAGGGTTTTTCTTTTTTATAATGTCGCGTAAGATCGCGATTTCAAGGTCTTTTTCACCAAGCAATATTTTGAGCTTTTCATTTTCCTTGGATATTTCTTTCGGGTCAAGGTCCGGCAAAACAGTGACATCAACATCACCATATTTGCCATCTTTATATTCCCGCACCCAACGGGATACCATGTTGGAATTCAGTTCATAACGGCGGGCAACAAGGCTGTTATTGCCTGTCTCCTGTGCCTCTTTGATGACTTGTAATTTAAACTCCTTGGAGTGTTTGGTTCGTGTCATGTTGTTTAGCCTCCTTGGTACATTAAGCAGTATATTATTTTTTACTCTTATTGTCCAAGTTCATTTAGGGGCTAAATAGACCCCTGTCCAAATGGATGGAATTTTTAAATCGTTCAGAAAGAAATAAATATAAACTTAAACTTTAGAATAACGATCTAATAGTTTCTTTTTATGTGAATGAAATACTTCTTCTAATGGAATATTGTACTTGTTTGCAATTACAATGATGTTTCCTAATACATCTCCCAGTAATGCTTGTTTATTTTCTTCGACTGAACCTCTTGCTTCATCAGGTCTATCCCTGCCGATTTCAAGCGCCCTTATAGCTCGAGCGACTTCGCCTGTTTCTTCTGCCAAAAATCCAATGCGAACAAAGATATCTAATTCTGCCCATCCCCTGCTTTTGTAATAATCCTTCACCCATTGTTGGAACTATTAATATTCATTTTCATTCACCCTCCATTTCTCTTAACACATTAAGTATAACAAACTCACGACAGTTAGATTTCATTTGATTGGCATTGTGAACCAGGATAAAGATGACGTATAAAATTTTGTATAAAGCTTAAAGCATTTTGCTAGATCAACAGAAAAAAGGAAGGGTATTTTCTGAATGAGAACTATTCCAGAGAATGGAGAGACCTACCTATATCTAAATGTATGTCGAATGTCGGCTGGGCAAATCAACTGGCAAATGCCCTTCGTTGTGAACAACATCAGAGCTGACTATTATGCGAGAAGATTTGTTTGAAGGCGTTATTGTTAACCAAAAGGGATTCTCCCTTTCCACACAGGAGATTGAATACTCAGCCTCCTGTGTAGAGGAAACCCCATCCATTATCTATTCAAAAGCATTTCAGGGATACCCTATCTATCTTACATTACACAAAATTCTTGACGGCACCTCATATTTTAGTGTTTATGATAAATTAAATCAGTTTCGTAACTATCACCGCTGTAATTATTTTTTTGTCTCTTCACCATTTTCTGTGATTTGTACACGAACCTTGCATCATGTTAGCTGGATTTAGATGTCAATCAGACCGTCTCCTTCTTCAGCTTACTGACCACTAAGTTGGTAGAATGGGAGTAGTCAAGTGCCTTCCTTGACGGCTGCCATTCTACCAACTATCATGTTAGCTGCTGAAGAAGAGCCCTTAAGCAATTTGATCAACATTAGTATTCCCTGTACATTCCAAAAATACACGAAGTCGAAAACGCTTTAGATTCCGATATCCATAAGCCCTCCGTTTTATATTTTTGATTTTATGATTGGTTCCTTCTGTTCGGGCATTCGTGTATGGAGATAAGAAATATTGGAGTATGGGTGCTTTCCACTTTTCTAATGTGTTGGCCACTTTATGAAAAGATGAGTAAGGACTATTCCGTGCTAATTGAATCCATTCTTCTAAAAGATCATGGGCATCATCGTAATCGGTCAACTTATAGAAATCTCGAAATAGTTCCTTTAAATAGTAAGCACAAGCAAGTTCTGGGTACTCTTCTAAGATTTCTTCCAAGCGTGCTTTCTGATGATCCTGTAGTGATTCATATCCTTTCAACAGGAGGAACCTTGCTTTTTTTAGTTTTGCAAATCCTTTTCTAACTTTGTCTAAGGCTTGTGTGACTTTTTGAACAACATGGTATTTATCAATGACGATCGTCGCTAAAGGAAAGACGGACTGAATCGCTTTATGATAAGGCTCCCACATGTCCAAAACGATGGTTTGAACCGTTTGGGAGGAAAGGACATTCTGATTGAATAGTTGAATGGTGGAATCACAATCTCGGTCTTTATGCATTCCGATGACACAGCCTAATTTCGCCTCTGTCAAAACGGTTTCGTATCGATGACCTTTTCGTACAGACACCTCACCTAAACTTAAAACCAGTTCATCCTTATCTAAAGCTTCATGAATTTGTTTTTGATGAAGGGCAGCTTTTTCTTGAGCGACCGAGTAGTAAATTCTCTCTAAGGTCGAATACGGAATCTTTTGTTTTCGACTTACATCTTGTATAGTTGTATCCTGACATAATTCAAACAAGTATTCACGATACCTATTCGTTTGGTGTTTATTAGGTTGAATCGACTCATAAGACTCCGAGAATACCGATTGACAATTTTGGCATTGATATCGTTTGACCAGCACAAATAAACACACAGAATGATTGAGAATAGGAAGATCACGAACCTTTCTTGTCCTCCTGTCATGGACATAAGAAGTCATAAATCCACAATAAGGACAACGTTCCTCATGACACTTTTTTTGAACATGAACAAAATCGCTAACGCGACTTTAAGCACGTCCCAAGTGAGTATTAATCACTTGGGACATTCCTCGCTCTGCGCATTGTGCCATTACAAAAAGGACATACTACTTCCACTTCTTCATTATCATTTAAATCATAATGAAATTCTTCAAACACATATTCAGGAACTTCATCTTCTTTTCCACAATCCAAACATTTAAAAATTATTATTTTTATATCTGTAAATTATCACTTTATTTCGGAACAAAAGAGCCATTTTTTTGCACATTCCTTCAGAAAGCCCTCTCCCCTTTTCTGAAAGAATGTGCTAAATTTTTTGTGAATTATTTCGGAAGAGAAAATCCATCGGTTCATAGGAGGGGGGAGGAGGACGTGATTCAATTTCATGACTTTGGCATTGACGTCCAAACGTATGCAGAGCGTGGAAAAGAAAACGACTTCCCTCTTCTGAAAAAGTGTCCGCATTGCCGGGCCAAGCGCCCGTTGCACCGCCACGGTTACTATGAGCGAAACGCATTGACCCCACATGGTGATTATCGCATTTGGATTGTCCGGTATCGCTGTCGGGAATGCTTGAAGACGGTGAGTGTGCTGCCTTCCTTTCTCCTCCCGTATTTTCAGTATACGTTGTCCGCCATATGGCAAGTCGTGAAAGAGCAGTTGGGATTGACCGAGGGGACGAACCGGGCTCCGTTTCTCCCGACAAAGGACGGCATCATCTTTTATGTCCGACGGTTCTGCCGAAACCTATCAAGCCTTCACAGCTTTTTTGCGAGGCGGTGGAGGATCATAGGCCCTATCGTGAAAAAAGAAAAGGAACGGGCTTCTTGGTGGATCCGGACGTTGGAGGAACACGGTCTCTATTCGGTCATCAGAGAGATGTGGGAGGACGGATTCCGACACCCTTTTGCGAATTAAATGGGATCCTGATTTTACATACATATCCTAAATTGGAAATGATTGAGGTTCCCACAAACCTTTCCTATCGACGGAGAAAAAGCAATTCGGTACGATAAGGGCAGGAGGACCGGAACGGTCCTGATTCCAAGTGAGACCAGGAGGAGATTCGAATGGATGAGTCGATGAGACACGACATTGCCCTGTTTCGGTA
>ERZ1673760.81-NODE-81-length-14535-cov-20.878591_pt1 | contig 14535 bp, 10 predicted proteins | sample MGYA00580178_ERZ1673760 | MGnify/ENA primary metagenome ERZ1673760 (study PRJEB41219, sample SAMN04549630) | soil metagenome | isolation source: soil | place: USA: New Mexico, Bottomless Lake State Park, Lazy Lagoon | collected 2008-11-15 ... | reverse complement strand
AGTCGTAATTGCATAATACTACCGAAAATTGATAAATTTACTCCTCATAGCTGTTTGAGCGAATAAGTTTTTTACGGAATAAAGAGTTTGTGCTATAATAAAAGATGTTAACTTTTACATACAGTCGGGGGATGAACATGGCACAATACACGCCAATGATACAGCAATATTTAAACATCAAGGCAGACTATCAGGATGCCTTTTTATTTTTTCGTTTAGGCGATTTTTATGAAATGTTTTTTGAGGATGCCATCAAGGCTTCTCAAGAATTGGAAATTACGTTAACAAGCCGTGATGGTGGGGGCGAGGAAAGAATCCCGATGTGCGGGGTGCCGTATCACTCAGCCTCAAGCTACATCGAACAGCTCATTGAAAAGGGCTATAAGGTGGCGATTTGTGAACAAACAGAAGATCCGAAACAAGCAAAAGGTGTTGTGAAACGGGAAGTCGTTCAGCTCATTACACCAGGGACATTAATGGAAGGAAAAGGGCTAGGCGAGAAAGACAACCAATATATTGCTTCCGTTACGGTCTTTGAAGCGCTTTTCGGCTTAGCTTTGACAGATATTACGACAGGGGAATCATATGTCACCCTTCTCTCCACAATGGAGGACTGCTTGGGCGAGCTTTATTCCCGCCAAGTGAAAGAGATTGTAGTGGCAGATGATTTTCCTGAGAAACTGAAAAAAATGATATTAGAAAGACAGCCTGTGACATTTTCGATCGAAAAAGACGCAGCTTATCTTGAAAAATTAGACAGCATTGCAGGACATTTACAAGATCAGCGGCTGAAAATAACGTTTGCAAGGCTATACAACTATTTAGAACGGACGCAAAAACGGACGCTTGAGCATTTGCAAAAGGTGGAGTTTTATCAATTAAATCAATATTTAAAAATTGATATGTACTCGAAAAGAAATTTGGAGCTGACCGAGACGATTCGATCGAAAGGAAAAAAAGGCTCCCTTCTTTGGCTGCTAGATGAGACGAAAACAGCTATGGGCGCGCGTCTGCTGAAGCAATGGATTGACCGTCCGCTTATTGACAAAAAAGAAATTGAAAAGCGGCAAAATATCGTTGGAATGTTGATCGACCGCTATATCGAAAGAGAAGAACTAAGGGAATTGCTGAAGGAAGTATACGACTTAGAAAGACTGTCGGGAAAAATTGCGTTCGGAAATGCAAATGCAAGAGATCTGATTCAATTGAAAAAGTCGCTTGAAAAAATTCCTGAGATTCGCTCAATCGTTGCTTCGTTAGGAATTGCTGATTCGGAGCAAATAAAAAAAGAAATTGATCCTTGTGAAAGCTTGAAGGAGTTGCTTCAAAAAGCGATTATCGAAAACCCGCCGATTTCAGTCAAAGAGGGGAACATCATTAAGGACGGATTTAACGAAGAATTGGATCGCTACAGAGATGCAGCGAGAAACGGAAAAACGTGGATAGCAGAGCTGGAAAAGAGAGAAAGAGAGCTGACAGGAATTAAATCGCTTAAAATCGGCTACAACAAAGTGTTTGGATATTATATTGAAGTAACGAAAGCGAATCTTCATCTTTTGGATGAAGGAAGATATGAACGGAAACAGACGCTGGCCAATGCCGAACGTTATGTGACACCAGAGCTGAAAGAGAAAGAAGCGTTGATTTTAGAAGCGGAAGAAAAAATCGTTGATCTTGAGTATGAATTGTTCGTGCAAATTCGCGACGAAGTAAAGCAATATATTCCTAGATTGCAGCTCTTGGCTAAAAAGATTGCCGAGCTTGACTGCCTGCAATGCTTTGCTGTAATCAGCGAAGAACGACATTATACGAAACCGTCCTTTTCCGACTCCGAGCTTTACATAAAAGACGGTCGTCATCCAGTCGTAGAAAAAGTGATGGAATCCGAAAACTATGTTCCGAATGATTGCTGGATGAAAGAAGGAAGAAACATTCTTTTAATCACCGGTCCAAACATGTCAGGAAAAAGTACGTACATGCGGCAAATTGCTTTAACGGCTGTTTTGGCGCAAATCGGCTGCTTTGTCCCTGCCAGCGAAGCGGTTCTGCCGATCTTTGACCAAATTTTTACTAGAATTGGAGCGGCTGATGATTTAGTATCAGGGCAAAGTACGTTTATGGTGGAAATGCTGGAAGCCAAAAATGCGATTGTACATGCCACGAATCAAAGCTTGATCTTATTTGACGAAATCGGGCGCGGGACATCGACATATGACGGCATGGCGCTTGCTCAAGCGATAATCGAATACATTCACGACCACATCGGAGCCAAAACATTGTTCTCGACCCATTATCACGAATTAACCGTGCTCGGAGATGAATTGCAAAATGTGCAGAACGTCCATGTTAAGGCAATAGAGGAAAACGGAAAGGTTGTTTTTCTCCATAAAGTGGATGAAGGGGCGGCTGATCAAAGCTACGGAATTCATGTTGCTGAGCTTGCGGAGCTTCCTGAAATTCTTATCCAAAGGGCAAAAGAAATATTGAGCAAGCTCGAAGGAGACAATCAGAAAGAGAAATATACACCATCCGTCATCGAGCATTCGGTGGAACCGAGCATCGAATATTCTGCGGAGCCAAGCCAGCTTTCTTTATTCGGCGATGAAATAGCAGAGAAGAAAAAAGAGCCGGCAGGGAAAAAGCTTTCATCAAAGGAAAAAGAGGTGCTCTCCATCATTTCTTCCTTAGATCTATTGGATATGACGCCTCTTGAAGCATTAAACACACTGTATGACATCCAAAAGAAATTGAAATAGGTGATGATGATGGGAAAAATCATCCTTATGGATGCTAGTTTATCCAACAAAATTGCCGCTGGGGAAGTCGTGGAGCGGCCGGCTTCTGTTGTGAAAGAACTAGTCGAAAATGCGATTGATGCAAACAGCACAGTGATTGAAATTGAGGCGGAAGAAGGCGGTTTGAGCAAAATTCGCGTCGTGGACAATGGGGACGGAATGGAGCCAGATGATTGCGAAAAGGCGTTTAAGCGGCATGCAACAAGCAAAATTAAAGATGAAGCGGATTTATTCCGCATCCGAACTCTCGGCTTCCGGGGCGAAGCGCTGCCTTCGATTGCCGCCGTTTCTCATCTGGAAATGAAAACTAGCACTGGGGATAAACCCGGGACGAAAATTACTTTAATCGGCGGGAAGGTAACAGCAAAAGAGACAGCATCAAGTCGAAAAGGAACGGACATTACGGTCACGAACCTGTTTTTCAATACGCCGGCGCGATTGAAGTATATGAAAAGCTTGAATACGGAGCTTGGGAGAATAACCGACATAGTCAATCGTCTTGCGCTGAGCTATCCAAACATATCGTTTAAATTTACGCATAACGGCCGGCGGCTTCTATATACGAACGGCAAAGGAGATGTAAGGCAAGTTCTTGCAGCGATTTACGGGGTTCCCATTGCGAAAAAAATGTTTCCAGTCCATTTCCGTTCGCTTGATTTTGACATACGCGGCTATTTATCGTTGCCGGAAGTGACAAGAGCATCCAAAAACTATATTTCTACGATGATCAACGGAAGATTTATTAAAAATCATTCCATTACGAAGGCGGTGGAAGAAGGGTACCATACGCTCCTGCCTATAGGGCGTTTTCCGGTCGTCTATCTTCATATTGAAATGGATCCGATCTTAGTGGACGTAAATGTTCATCCTGCCAAACTGGAGGTCAGAATCAGCAAAGAAGCGGAATTATTTGAAGTCATCGCAAAAGGCATCCAGGATGCATTTAAGAAAAAAGAGCTTATCCCAACCTCTGATACAGTCAAAAAGAAAAAAGAGCACCCGGTAAACGTGCAGCAGGAGATCCAATTTGAACATCTGATCAATGAGGAAAAACAGGATCCAGAATGGACGTTTCAACCAAAAACGGCTGATAATCAATGGAAAGAAGATGATTTGTATTCGATTGATCATAGAGGAGCGGATGAAGAGCAGCAACAATCCTTTTCCTCTGAAAAAATAGCTGAACCTCCAGTTGTCGATGGAGAAACTGAAGTACAAGAGTATTTGCCAAATAACAACGAAGAACATGAAGAGAAGGTTTCGGACAATAATAGGTTGGATGAAAGCCGAGTTCCTCCAATGTATCCAATTGGACAGATGCACGGCACTTACATTTTGGCGCAAAATGAAAAAGGATTATATATAATCGATCAGCATGCTGCCCAAGAAAGAATCAAATATGAATATTTTCGCGAAAAAGTTGGGGAAGTGGCGAGCGAAGTGCAGGAAATGCTTGTTCCCCTTACACTGAGCTTTTCCTCTGATGAAGTCATGGTGATCGAAGAGCATAAAGAAGAGCTGGCTGAGGTCGGAGTGTTTTTGGAGAATTTTGGACCGAACACCTATATCATTCGATCTCATCCAACATGGTTTCCGCAAGGTGAAGAAAAAGAAATTATTGAAGAGCTGATCCAGCAGGTGCTTAATGAAAAAAAGACGGATATCCACAAGCTTAGAGAAGATGCAGCCATCATGATGAGCTGCAAAGGATCAATTAAAGCGAATCAATATTTAAACAATGAAGAAATATTCGCGTTGCTAGAATCGCTAAGAAAAGCGTCAGATCCATTTACTTGCCCTCATGGCCGGCCGATCATCATTCATTTTTCCACCTATGAGCTCGAAAAAATGTTTAAGAGGGTTATGTAATAGTTTTCTGCTGCATGTAAAAGATCGCTGTCAAGTTTACTGGTGCGGGAACATGGGGCAAAAGGAAATGAGAGCAATGATTGGACAAAAGTTGTTTTTTTTCGCATTAGAGCAGTATAAAGATCAAATGAAATCAATTGAAAAGAGTATACTCTATGATGAAAAAGGGTATAATATATTGGTGTTTTCTTAAAAATCATGATACGATGAAACAGTGAGTATTTTTTGAAAGTGTGGTCAATATGGAAGAAGAAAAGGATAGACTTGTTGTTTTAATTGGCCCAACAGCTGTCGGAAAGACGAAACTAAGCATTGAATTAGCCAAAAAATTAAACGGTGAAATTATCAGCGGCGATTCCATGCAGATTTATAAAGGAATGGATATCGGAACAGCAAAGATAAAAGAGCATGAAATGGAAGGAATCCCTCATCATTTAATTGACTTAAAGAATCCCTCGGAAGAATTCTCCGTTGCCGAGTTTCAAGAGCTTGCGAGAAAAGCAATTGCCTCGATAACAAAGCGCGGAAAAATGCCGATGATTGTTGGGGGAACAGGCTTGTACATTCAAGCGGTTCTATATGATGATTACCAATTTTCCGATATTCAATCTGACCCTGAAATAAGAAAAGAACTGGAAAATTTTTTGCATGAGCATGGGAATTTAGCATTACACGAGCGTTTACAGGAAATCGACCCTGACAGTGCAGAACGAATTCATCCAAACAATGCTAGGAGAGTCATCCGTGCTTTAGAAATTTACTATAAAACAGGAAAAAAAATGAGCGAGCATATAAAGACGCATGAAGCAAATGAGCGCTATCATACCGCCATTATCGGCCTTACGATGGACCGCGATGTATTGTATCAACGCATTGATAAAAGAGTTGACGAAATGATTGAGGAAGGTTTGATTGAAGAAGCAAAATCGCTGTATGATTCTGGAGTTCGCGGTGTACAATCTGCGCAGGCGATTGGATATAAAGAATTATACGATTTTTTTGATGGCAAGGCTTCTCTTGCAGAAGCAATTGAAACATTGAAAAAAAACACAAGAAGATATGCGAAAAGGCAACTAACATGGTTTCGAAACAAAATGAATGTCAAATGGTTTGATATGACTCCGCCTGTCTCGATGGAAGAAAAAGTTAGTGAAATTTTTCATTATATAGCAGGAAAGCTTCTTTCTGAGAAGAAATAATAAAATATAGAGGATATGAGGAGGACGAATGATGAAGCAACCGATAAACATTCAAGATCAAGTGTTAAATCAGTTACGAAAAGATGGCACTTACGTGACCGTGTTTTTATTAAACGGTTTCCAAATTAGAGGACAAGTAAAAGCATTTGATAATTTTACGGTCCTCATCGAATCAGAGGGCAAACAGCAGCTCATTTACAAGCACGCGATCTCAACATTTGCACCGCAAAGAAATGTACAAATTGACATTGAAGCATGACGAAAAAACCGGAGATGATCTCCGGTTTTTTCATGAGAAGGAAAGGTTTCGTGGCAGCGGTTCCGATATGTCAGGTATTTTTCTATCTTCAATCCATGTTTTCCTAATTATCGGCTAAACGCAGATAATTTGAATGGTCGTTATTTTTGCCCTTCGCTAATATTTAACTGACCCGTCCTAAGGATCTGTACTTGTCCAGGCCGCAAGCCACCCAGGCTTCAGAAAAATACTGCTTAGTTTTTATGAAGACATAGATGAAAAGAAGGTTTGTACTACTTGGCTTTCAGCATAAATATTAATAATAACAACCTTTTTCCATGACATGTTCTTTTAAACAAAGTAGATGTAATTTAGAAGATAAATATAAAAATGAGGTGAAGCCTGTGGAGCGAGCGGTCACCTTCAAAAATAACGGCCAAATGAATATTGTCTTAGGACAAAGCAAAACTGAACTTGAAGGTAAAAAGGAAAAAATCGCGACATATGATCTTTCCATTTCCAAAGCGGCTGTCGAACACAGTGTATTAAAAGAGATTGAACAGGAGATGGGCGCATTAGTTGGAATGGAAGAAGTGAAAAGATTATTAAAGGAAATATATGCATGGATTTTTGTGAATAAAAAAAGAGAAGAACAGGGGTTAAAAACCGGAAGGCAAGCGCTTCATATGCTGTTTAAAGGGAATCCCGGAACGGGAAAAACAACGATCGCGCGATTGATCGGAAAGCTTTTTTTCCAAATGAATGTTTTATCGAAAGGGCACTTAATTGAAGCGGAGCGGGCTGATTTAGTAGGTGAATATATCGGCCATACAGCACAAAAAACGCGCGATTTGATCAAAAAGTCACTTGGCGGAATTCTTTTTATTGATGAAGCATACAGTTTAGCCCGCGGAGGAGAAAAAGATTTCGGAAAAGAAGCAATTGACACCCTTGTCAAACATATGGAAGACAGACAGCATGATTTTGTGTTAATTTTAGCCGGATATCCAAGGGAAATGGATCGTTTTTTATCTTTAAATCCCGGACTCGAATCCCGTTTTCCGATCGTAGTTGATTTCCCGGACTATTCAGTCGATGAGCTGATGGAAATAGCAAAATTAATGATGAAGGACAAAGAGTATCGATTTAGCCATGGAGCTGAATGCAAATTGAAAGAGCATTTGCTAAAAGTGAAATATGCGACTCACCCAACGAACTTTTCAAATGGAAGATATGTTCGCAACATTATCGAAAAATCTATACGGGCACAGGCAATGAGGCTCCTGCTTTCTGATAAGTTTGGCAAGGAAGATTTGCTTCTTGTAAAAGAAGAAGATTTAATATTAAACGTATAAGCAGCCCCTAGGCTGCTTTGCTTGATTATTGAAAAGAATTGATTGATAAATCTTTATTTAAATGGGCTTTGAAGAAAGCTCCTGTTTTATTGCTGCACATAATTTACACAAATTCGTTTATTTTTCTCACATAGTTTAGAAAAGAATGACGGCAGCCATTATAATTGGCTGAAACGATTAGAATTTGATACTCTTAACGTTGACTCAATAAGTTTTTCTAGTGTTGAAGTGCGTTGATGATTTAAGTTTGATAATCTTTATTTTGACTCAATACGTTTCTGTTTTTAAGGCATACTGAAGATGATTTAGTTGAGTCCTAACATTGAACTTAGAAACGTTTCTAATGTTGAAGTGTGCTAAATGATCCTAACTTTGAACAGAGTACGTTATTGTCTAGAAGTGCGCTAAAGAATGATTGGAGTTTGTATCCTAATTTTGAACTTAGCAACGTTTCTAGTGTTGAAGTGAGCTAAAGATAATTTGAGTTTGATCCTAACTTTGAACAGAGTACGTTATTGTCTTGAAGTGCGCTAAAGAATGATTGGAGTTTGTATCCTAATTTTGAACTTAGAAACGCTTCTAGTCTTGAAGTGTGCTGAAGTTGATTTGAATTTGAATCCTAATTTGAACTCAGTACGTTTTGTTTTGAAATGTGCTGAAGATGAATTGAGTTTGATCATCTTACTTTTGAATTCAATACGTTTCTTTTGTCTTAAAGTGCACTAAAGATGATTTAAATTTGATAACCTTACCATTGATCCGTTTATCGAAGGTTTAATTCATAGCGCATAGCTTATAAATTTGCAGCATAATTGGAGGAAGAAGACGAGTGGAAGAGAAAGAACAGGTGATTCTCGTTGGCGTCAAGTTCATGGAAACCGATGAAGAACAGTTTTTTTATTTAATGGAAGAGCTGAAATCGCTCACGGCTGCTGCGGGCGGCCAAGTCGCAGCTGTTTGCACACAAAATCGACTGAGGGCCGAACCATCTACATATATTGGAAAAGGAAAAGTTGATGAGATTAAACAGCTTATCGAAACGACAGAGGCAAATACCGTTATTTTCAATAATGAGCTGTCGCCCAGCCAGCTACGAAATTTAGCTCGTCTGTTAGAGGTAAAAGTGATCGATCGGACTCAGCTAATTTTGGACATTTTTTCAAAAAGGGCGAAGTCAAGAGAAGGGAAACTTCAAGTTGAACTGGCACAGCTTGAATATTTGCTTCCGAGACTTTCGGGACATGGATTGAATCTATCTCGGCAAGGAGGAGGAATCGGGACAAGAGGTCCGGGAGAAACGAAGCTTGAAACGGATCAAAGGCACATCCGAAATCGCATTCACGATATAAAACAACAGCTGTCCCATATTGTTTCCCATCGCGAGCGTTATCGTTCGCAAAGAAAGAGAAATCATCAAACTCAAATCGCTCTTGTTGGCTATACCAACGCAGGAAAGTCAACGCTGTTCAATAAGCTGACAGCTGCTGATTCATTTCAGGAGGATATGGTGTTTGCCACATTGGATCCTATGACAAGGAAAATGTTTCTCCCATCCGGCATGAAGGTGCTCATGACTGATACTGTCGGCTTTATCCAGCAGCTGCCAACAAGCCTTATCGCTGCTTTTCGTTCTACGTTAGAAGAAATAAAGGAAGCAGATTTGCTTTTACATATCGTCGACAGCTCTCATCCTGACTATATTCAGCATGAAAACACTGTGAATGAATTATTAAAAGAATTAGGAACGGACGGATTGCCTGTTTTAACAGTGTACAATAAAAAAGATCAACAACTAGAGCATTTCTTTCCTTCTTTAAAGGAAGACTATATTGTCATTTCTGCTTTTTGTGACGAAGATATAGAACGGTTAAAAGCAGCTATTGAAGAAAAATTAAAGAAAAAAATGCATCCTTACGTTGTCTCCGTTCCAACAGGTGATGGGAAACGTCTATCGTTGTTAAAAGCAAATACGCTCGTTTCAACCTTGCAATTTGACGAACAAAATCAGCACTATATCGTTTCTGGTCTAGTGTTTCGCGACCATCCAGTATATGATCAAATTATGAAGAATAAGTAGAAAGGGTTTTACAGATGTTTCAATATTTTACACATGGAAAAAAAATTATGGACATAGCTCAAAAAGTAGAAAAAAAAATAAAACCATTTCACGAAGAAATTGACAAAGTAGTGGAAGTAAATCAGCTTCGCGTGCTCAGAAGCTTTCAAAAGCATCGGGTGAGCGATTCCCACTTTATTCCCTCAACAGGATACGGATATGATGATATCGGCAGGGATACATTGGAAGATGTTTATGCGGATATTTTTGGATGTGAAAAAGGACTTGTCCGGCCGCAAATCATTTCTGGTACACACGCCATTTCAACGGCTCTCTTCGGCGTATTAAGGCCCGGCGATGAACTCATCTATATTACCGGAAAGCCGTATGATACGCTTGAAGAAATTGTCGGTATCCGCGGAAAGGGGACAGGCTCTTTAAAAGAATTTGGCATTTCTTATCAAACAATTGATCTGACTCCTGAAGGACGAGTTGATTTTGACCGAGTAAAAGCGGCAATTAGTGATAAAACAAAAATGATCGGAATTCAGCGTTCTAGAGGATATGATGTCAGACCGTCATTTTCCATTCAGGAAATTAAGGAAATGATTTCTTTCATCAAATCAATCAATGAAAAAATTGTTGTTTTTGTCGATAATTGCTACGGTGAGTTTACCGAAGATCAGGAGCCGGGACATGCAGGTGCTGATCTTATTGCAGGCTCTCTTATAAAAAATCCTGGAGGAGGGCTTGTGAAAACGGGAGGATACATCGTTGGAAAAGAAGAGCTCGTGGAAGCTTGCGCGTACCGGCTCACTTCGCCAGGTATCGGAAGGGAAGCCGGTGCAATGCTTTACAGTCTTCATGAGATGTTTCAAGGTATTTTTCTCGCTCCGCATGTTGTTGGACAAGCGCTAAAAGGAGCGATTTTTACCGCTGCAATGCTGGAAGAAATCGGGTTGCGAGTCAATCCTAGCTGGAATGAGAAAAGATCAGATCTAGTTCAGTCCGTTCAGTTTGATAATGCAGATATGATGATTGCGTTTTGCCAAGCGATTCAATCTGCATCGCCCATAAACTCGCATGTAACACCGGTTCCAAATGAAATGCCGGGTTATAGCGATCAAGTCATCATGGCGGCCGGGACTTTTGTCCAAGGCTCCAGCATCGAGCTTTCAGCGGATGGACCGATTCGTCCTCCATATGTGGCATATGTGCAGGGAGGCTTGACGTTTGAACATGTCAAAATCGCTATTTTCCATGCCGTCAATGAATTAATAGAAAAACGATTAGTCGAACTATAAAAAAACATTTCATCTGGTTCAGCGTTCTGCTTACGGTTTCTAGGGTAGTTCCGATCATATTTGCCAATTCTCGATTCGTTAAATGGGCTGTCAAACGATAAAGTTTTCCTTGTATAAAAAACCATGTTAAATTTTATGACATTATATTGACATGATATCTTACATTCATCTATAATGTAGATAAGCAAAAGGAAGGAGGGGCTAAAAGAGCATGAATGATCAAGACCGCCGTTCCATGCCGTTGTTTCCAATCAGCATCGTAAAACAGCTGACGGAACTATCTGCCAGACAAATAAGATATTATGAAGAACATGGTCTTATTTCCCCTGCGAGAACGGAAGGCAATCGCCGATTATTTTCCTTCAATGATGTCGATAGATTGCTTGAAATTAAATCGTTGATTGAGCAGGGTGTCAATATGGCAGGTATTAAGCAAATATTTGCGTATAAAGAAAACGAACAAGAAAGACAAACTTTCGAAAGATCCTCATTGGCAAAAGAAAAATCAGATTTATCTGATGCCGAACTTCGCAAACTATTAAAGGAAGAACTTCTCCATGCTGGAAGAATGAACCGTGCAACATTAAGACAAGGAGACCTTTCACGGTTCTTTCATTGATAATATCGCTATATAAATTTATTTTTTATATATGAGAGGAGAAATAATATGCCAAAGTACACAAAAGAAGATATTATTCGTTTAGTCCAAGAAGAAAACGTAAAATTTATCCGCCTGCAGTTCACTGACATTTTGGGAACGATTAAAAACGTTGAAATCCCTGTTTCCCAATTAGAAAAAGCGTTGGATAACAAAATGATGTTTGACGGATCATCTATTGAAGGATTTGTCCGCATTGAGGAATCTGATATGTATCTGTATCCTGATTTAGATACGTTTGTCATTTTCCCATGGACAGCGGAAAAAGGGAAAGTTGCCCGCATAATTTGCGATATTTACAATCCTGATGGAACGCCTTTTGAAGGAGATCCGCGCAACAACTTAAAACGAGTGCTGAAGGAAATGGAAGAGCTCGGATTTACAGCATTTAATTTAGGTGCTGAGCCGGAATTTTTCTTATTCAAACTGGATGAAAAGGGTGAACCAACATTAGAATTGAATGATAATGGCGGATATTTTGATCTTGCGCCGACTGATTTAGGCGAGAACTGCCGCCGCGACATTGTGTTGGAACTTGAGGAAATGGGATTTGAAATCGAAGCTTCCCACCACGAAGTAGCACCTGGTCAGCATGAAATTGACTTTAAATATGCAGATGCCATCAAAGCTTGTGATGACATTCAAACATTTAAGCTTGTTGTGAAAACCATTGCCCGTAAACACGGCTTGCACGCAACATTCATGCCAAAACCATTGTTCGGCGTCAACGGTTCAGGTATGCACTGCAACCTTTCTTTATTCCGCAATGGTGAAAATGCATTCTACGATCCAAATACAGAAGATGGATTAAGCGAAACAGCTTTACAATTCATTGCAGGTGTCATCAAACATGCAACAAGCTTTACAGCTGTGACAAACCCAACTGTCAACTCTTACAAACGTTTAGTGCCTGGCTACGAAGCTCCTTGCTATGTTGCATGGTCCGGCCGCAACAGAAGCCCGTTAATCCGGATTCCTGCATCTCGCGGCATGAGCACTCGTATTGAAGTGCGCAGCGTTGACCCATCTGCAAACCCATACCTTGCCATGGCTGTACTCTTGAAAGCTGGTCTCGATGGCATTAAAAACAAATTAACTCCGCCAAAACCAGTAGATCGCAACATTTATGTGATGACAAAAGAAGAACGCATCGAAAACGGCATTGTCGACCTTCCAGCAACATTATATGAGGCACTTGAAAACTTAAAACAAAACGAAGTCATTGTCAGTGCTTTAGGATCCCATTTATTCGAACATTTCGTCGAAGCAAAAGAGATCGAATGGGATATGTTTAGAACTCAAGTGCACCCATGGGAGCGCGAACAATACATCACTCAATATTAATCCCGAAACCCCTTGACGCTCAAGCGTTGGAGGGGTTTTATATTTGTGGGTGAAAACAATAAATCTAACTTTCAATAAAAAGCACCCACAAAAATTGAAAAAAATTACTCCATAATTGATGAGGTGTATTCTTCATATTTACGCATCGAATCTTGATCGACCGTGAAAGCAGATTTATGGCAAATTCAATTATTCCACACAGACAGAGGCAATGAATTCAAGAACAAGACAATTGATGAAGCTCTAGATACTTTTCAAGATACTTTTCAGATTAATCGGTCGTTAAGCATGAAGGGTTGTCCCTATGACAACGCAGTATTATCAAAACAGAATTTGTTAAAGGTAAATATTTCGAAAATTTTGACCAATTGAAACTGAAATTAGATGATTATGTTCATTGGTTTAATATATTAGAATTCATGGAACACTTAGGTATTTTAGCCCGCTGGAGTACAAAGAGAAACACCTCAAACAGAAAAAAGGAATTTTAAGTAAAAATTACCAATCATTTATCAGATCATGTTCTTATTTTAGATCGTAGGAACCGATCGAATAGACCTAAACCAATTTTTCCAGAATGAAACGTTAAAAATATGGTCTCACTCTTCCTTCAATTGAATGAGAAGGGAATGAGCCGGATGTTTACTTTATTAAAACAGATGGGTCATGTAAAATGGTTGATACAACATGGATTTCATTGTCGGCAGGCAAACTTTGAAATCTGTTTTAAACGGAAATAAAAAAGAGTCGTCGACCCCCAATCGTGCAAAAATCCCCGGGGATCGACGACTCTTTCAAACCTTCATTGAGCACAAGCAAATCAAAGATTTGATAAAAATTCCCCTTTTCGTTAAAATAAAAATAACCAGTCAAGCATTAAAAATGAAATGCTTATTTAACAACATTTTTTGGGGTTTTTATCTTAACTATGAGGAATTGAAACACGGTTGGCAAGAATGTGCTTGGTGGGGTTCGGAAGGCGTTTTTATCTTAACTATGAGGAATTGAAACTTGACCATTCGGCAGATGCGTCAAAATTGAAGTCCGGTTTTTATCTTAACTATGAGGAATTGAAACCATTGAAGCTGTAGCGCATGAAGGTGGAATTGATATTGGTTTTTATCTTAACTATGAGGAATTGAAACACTAGACGGCAGCCAAACCGGGAACAAGCGTTCTTAGTTTTTATCTTAACTATGAGGAATTGAAACGCGCGTGATAATTAAAGTCGATAACTAAATAGATTTTAGTTTTTATCTTAACTATGAGGAATTGAAACTTGCCAGAAATTCAAAGCGGTAGGTTGCGATTCAAACGAAGTTTTTATCTTAACTATGAGGAATTGAAACATCCATACACATCATGTAAGTATTCAGTAAGATTTGTTTTTATCTTAACTATGAGGAATTGAAACTTCATTGAATAGGAACGATCTAGAACGTGAATATGAGTTTTTATCTTAACTATGAGGAATTGAAACACGAATCAAGGGTTTACCGTTTAGTAGAATCCCGCACGTTTTTATCTTAACTATGAGGAATTGAAACAATGTGCGCCAATTAGTTCGCCTCCTTTAAAACGGGTTTTTATCTTAACTATGAGGAATTGAAACCATTGAGTATACGGAAGAGCAAGTTTTCGCAATCTGGGTTTTTATCTTAACTATCCCGAAAATTTAAAGGGGGAAAAACGCAAAAAAAGGATGGGGGGATGTGTT
>ERZ1673760.39-NODE-39-length-28173-cov-30.432570_pt1 | contig 28173 bp, 26 predicted proteins | sample MGYA00580178_ERZ1673760 | MGnify/ENA primary metagenome ERZ1673760 (study PRJEB41219, sample SAMN04549630) | soil metagenome | isolation source: soil | place: USA: New Mexico, Bottomless Lake State Park, Lazy Lagoon | collected 2008-11-15 ... | reverse complement strand
GGTGTGAATGGGGGGAAAAGCTGGAGATAACTTCAAAGGCTTACCTATCCATATCAAACCGCGCACAATACACGCTTGTAAAGATGCTAGCATCCCGTTTTCAAAATATTTGTGTTGTCGGCGATTCGGATCAATCGATTTATCGCTGGCGAGGGGCGGACATCGGAAACATTTTATCGTTTGAAAAAGATTATCCGAACGCTAAAGTGATTTTGCTTGAACAAAATTATCGTTCTACTAAGCGTATTTTGCATGCGGCTAATGAAGTCATTAAAAATAATATGAACAGAAAGCCGAAAAATTTATGGACGGAAAACCCTGAGGGGAAAAAAATTATTTACTACCGGGCTGATCACGAAATTGGGGAGGCCCAGTTTGTCGCCAAGCAAATTCAAGAGCTCGTCCAATCAGGCAAAAGAAAACTTTCCGATATTGCTGTATTGTACCGTACAAATGCACAGTCCCGTGTCATAGAGGAAGTGCTGTTAAAATCGAATATTGATTATAAAATTGTCGGCGGCATAAAGTTCTATGACCGGAAAGAAATCAAGGATATTCTTGCATACATGCGTCTAGTGGCGAACCAGAATGATGATATTAGTTTGGTGCGAATCATCAATGTTCCGAAACGGGGCATCGGTGCATCAACCGTTGAAAAAATAATGAATTATGCAGCCCAGCAAGGCATCTCGATGTTTGCTGCTTTAGAAGAAATGGAACATATCGGGGTCAGCACTCGTGCTATGAAAGTGTTGACGGAATTCCGTGAATTGATCCAGCAGCTGTCACAAATGCAAGACTATGTGTCCGTTACTGAGCTTGTGGAAGAGATTCTTGACAGAACCGGCTACAGGGAGATGCTTAAGCAGGAAAAAACATTGGAAGCCCAAGGTCGTTTAGAGAACATTGATGAATTTTTATCTGTAACTCAAAACTTTGAAAAGCAAAATGAGGACAAAAGCCTTGTCGCCTTTTTAACGGATTTGGCCTTGATTGCGGACATTGACCGCATTGATGAAGAGCAATCGGAGCAGAAAGATTCCGTGTTATTGATGACGATCCATTCGGCAAAAGGTTTAGAGTTTCCGGTTGTATTTATGATCGGGATGGAAGAAGGTGTATTTCCTCACAGCCGAGCTTTGATGGAAGAGGCGGAAATGGAGGAAGAGCGCCGGCTGGCATACGTGGGGATAACGCGGGCAGAGGAAGAATTGTATGTAACAAATGCGAAAATGAGGACCCTTTTTGGAAGAACAAACATGAACCCGGAATCTCGTTTTATTGAAGAGATGCCGAAAGAGGTTTTAGAAGACTTAAATGAAAAGAAATCTCCAAAGCCGAAACTAAATAGAACAATCGGGGCCAAATCAACGGGAGGAGATGTAAAGGCTTGGTCAGTAGGTGATAAAGCCGTGCACGGAAAATGGGGTGTCGGTGTTGTCGTCCGAGTGAAAGGCGATGGGGAGGATCAAGAACTTGACGTGGCATTTCCAAGTCCTGTCGGCATAAAACGGTTGCTTGCTAAATTTGCACCAATTGAAAAAGTACAGTAACTATTTGAAGGAAGGAATTGACACATATGGACAAACGTACGGCAGAAAACCGTGTAAAAGAATTGCACAAGCTTTTGAATCAATATAATTATGAATATCACGTTCTTGACAATCCGTCTGTTCCTGACGCAGAGTATGACCGCCTCATGAGAGAACTAATAGAACTTGAAGAAAAATATCCAGAGCTGAAAACCCCTGATTCTCCCTCCCAGCGGGTGGGGGGCGCTGTTTTAGATGCTTTCCGAAAAGTGGCGCACCGCGTGCCGATGCTAAGTTTGGCAAACGCTTTTAATGAGCAGGACTTGCGTGACTTTGACAGGCGAGTCCGCCAAGCAGTTGGGGATGTCGAATATGTAGTGGAGCTGAAAATTGACGGGCTTGCGGTTTCCCTTCGATATGAAAACGGCCTGTTTGTACAAGGATCAACACGAGGAGACGGCACGACGGGGGAAGATATCACGGAAAATTTAAAAACGATCCGCTCGATCCCTTTGAGACTAAAGAAAAATTTATCGATGGAAGTGCGCGGGGAAGCATTTATGCCGAAAGCATCATTTGAGAAATTAAATGAGGAGCGCATTGCAAAAGGGGAAGTTCCGTTTGCCAATCCGAGAAACGCTGCGGCTGGTTCCTTGCGCCAGCTAGACCCAAAAATTGCCGCGAAACGAAATTTAGATATTTTCGTCTATAACATAGCAGAGCTTGGCGATACCGGAGTGTCTTCTCATAGTGAAGCATTGGACTTGCTTGATGAACTCGGCTTTAAAACAAATCGTGAACGCAGAAAATGCAAAAACATCGACGAAGTGATCGAGCTGCTTGATCAATTGTTGGAAAAGCGCTCTCAGCTTCCGTATGATATTGACGGAGTTGTAATTAAGGTTGATAGTTTGCGTCAGCAGGAAGCGCTCGGGGCAACTGCGAAAAGCCCGAGATGGGCGATTGCCTATAAGTTTCCGGCAGAAGAGGTGGTGACGAAGCTGCTGGATATTGAACTCGCTGTCGGACGCACCGGCGTCATTACCCCAACAGCGATCTTAGAGCCTGTAAAGGTTGCCGGGACAACCGTCAAACGAGCTTCCCTTCATAATGAAGATTTGATTCGGGAAAAAGATATTAAGCTTGGGGACTTCGTCGTCGTGAAAAAAGCCGGGGACATCATTCCTGAAATTGTAAATGTTCTTGTTGACAGAAGAACAGGCAATGAACAGGATTTTCGGATGCCTTCGCACTGTCCAGAATGCAATAGCGAGCTGGTCCGGTTGGAAGGAGAAGTTGCGCTTAGATGCATTAATCCAAAATGTCCGGCGCAAATTCGCGAAGGGCTCATCCATTTTGTTTCCCGAAATGCGATGAATATTGAAGGACTAGGGGAGCGCGTCATCACCCAATTGTTTAAAGAAGGCTTGATTCAAGATGTAGCGGATTTATACAAATTAACAAAACCCCAATTGCTTCAGCTTGAACGGATGGGTGAAAAATCAACGGATAATTTGTTGCACGCGATTGAACGGTCGAAGGAAAATTCGCTGGAGCGCCTTTTATTCGGTTTAGGCATTCGCTATGTCGGCGAAAAAGCCGCCAAGATTTTAGCAGAGCATTTTGAAACAATGGATCGGCTGCAAAGCGCGACAAGAGAACAATTAATCAACATACCGGAAATCGGAGAAAAAATGGCTGATTCCATCGCTACTTTTTTTGAACAGCCTGAAGTAAAAGAATTGATTGAAGAATTAAAGTCGTTCGGCGTCAATATGACGTATAAAGGTCCGAAACGGACAAATTCAGATGAAGGGGATTCGTATTTTGCCGGTAAGACAATCGTTTTAACAGGGAAGCTTGCTGAAATGTCCCGCAATGAAGCAAAAGAACAAATTGAAGCAAGAGGCGGAAAAGTTACTGGCAGTGTGAGCAAAAAAACAGATCTTGTAATCGCTGGTGAAGATGCCGGCAGCAAGCTTGCAAAAGCTCGCGAATTAAACATAGAGGTTTGGGATGAGTCTCGTTTACTTGAAGAACTAAGGAAATAGGAGAGGGAAGGTACCTTGAAAAAACTTTTGATCATAGCGGCAGCGTGCATGGCTGTGCTCAGTGCATGCTCGCAGGACATTGGAGAACCGGAGCAAATTGTACAAGAGACGGAAGAATCAACGGAAGAAAAAGCAATTATTCCGAAATACAGAATTTCGGAAGATTATTATAAGATGCTCGTGCCTTTTAAAACGAGTGAAGCGCGAGGGCTTGTGGCAAGCAATCTCAATACAAGATTTGATGTTGATGAATTTGAAACTGGTCTTATGCGGATGGCCAGCGACAAGTTTCCAACGGATAAATATGTGTTTCAAGAAGGACAATATTTAGACAAAAAAACTGTCCAAAACTGGCTTAGCCGCAAGCTGGAAGGAAAAGATTTAGAAGAAGCGAAAAGGAAGGATAAATCTTTCAAAAATGAAGGTTTAAATCCGCCAGAAAGCTCCGAAAAAAGTCCCATTTATGTAACGCATATACTTGAACATAATTACCTTGTAAAAAAAGATGAAAAAACACTTGAGCTTGGCGGAGTGTCGATCGGTTTGGCCTTGAATTCTGTTTATTATTACCGCACGGAAGACGGCATCCAAAAAGAAAATAAAATAGACAAGGCCACCATTGAAAAGAAAGGGAAGGAAATCGCACAAGTGGTTGTGAAGAGGCTTCGAGATATAGAAGGATTAGAAAAAGTGCCGATTGTCGTTTCCCTTTACGAACAAGCGCCTAAATCTTCGATTGTTCCAGGGCACTTTTTTGCAAGAACAATCGTTGATGGCGGAAGCGAAAATATCGGAAAGTGGGAAAATATTAACGAAGAGTATTACTTTTTCCCATCTGAAGAGGGAACAAAGAAAAAACCGGATGATGCCAACACATTTAAACGTTTAAAAGGAGATATTGAAGACTTTTTCCCTAACTACACAGGCGTCATTGGGAAGGCTTTTTATCAAGACGGTGAAATGAAGCAAATGAAAATAGAAATACCGGTTCAGTTTTACGGAAAAACAGAGGTCATAGCCTTTACGCAATTTTTAACTGGGAAAGTTGTGGAATATTACAAAGACTATATTTCTCTGGAAGTGACCATCAACTCTTCAAGAGGTCCGGAAGCGCTCATCGTTAGAGAGCCAGGGCAGGACAAACCGACAGTTCATGTTTTTCAATAAGAAAACAGGTGATTTCAAAAAGGGGGGATTTTGAAATCACCTTTATATTGATCGTTTTTTGGCGGGCATTTGGTTAAACGGTGTTTACCACTTTACAAAAGCAGTACCGACAATGATCAACAAAATGAACAATACTACTATAAGGGCAAATCCGCCACCGTGTCCGAATCCACCACCGTACCCGAATCCGCCGTCATATCCTCCGTAACCGTAGCCTTGACAAGAACCGAATCCAAAACTCATGTTTTTCACCTCCGAATAATGTACCGTACAATATTTTTATATTCACGAATGAATAAAACGTTTGGACGAATGTACCTATATTTGAATTTTTGGTTGAAGTCCTTCGACGTTTTGAAAATTACATGTGAAAAGAAAATCATCTGTAAGAGGGGCTTTTTTTCAGCCTGCCCTCGTGCAATATTGTTTCAACATTTCGTGGGTGTTGCTTTATCTGGCTAAAATTTGATATTATCAGAGTATTGCAGTGTGTTCGAAAAAGTGGAGGTGAATTGGGATGTCACGCATTTCGAAAGAACAAGTAAAACATGTTGCTCATCTTGCCCGCTTGGCAATTACGGAAGAGGAAGCAGAGATGTTTACCAATCAGCTTGACGCGATTATAACGTTTGCTGAGCAGTTAAATGAATTGGATACGGAGAACGTTCAACCAACTTCCCACGTTTTGGATATGAAAAATGTCATGCGCGAAGATCAACCTGAGCCGGGTCTTCCACGGGAAGTTGCGTTGAAAAATGCTCCTGACCAAAAAGACGGACAATTCCGCGTACCAGCCATTCTTGAGTAAGGAGGACGAAGCGAACATGGCTCTGTTTGATCATAAAATATCTGAATTAAAACAAATGCTGCACCGAAAAGAAATTTCCGTCTCCGATCTTGTCGACGAGTCTTACAAGCGCATTCAAGAAGTCGACGGAAAGGTAGAAGCTTTCTTAACCCTCGATGAAGAACGAGCCCGGGAAAAAGCAAAACAACTGGATAATGAAATAGGAAAAAAAGATACATACGGTTTATTGTTTGGCATGCCGATAGGGATTAAAGATAACATTGTGACAAAGGATTTACGCACAACCTGTGCAAGCAAAATTCTTGAAAACTTTGACCCAATTTATGATGCAACGGTTATGCGCAAGCTGGAAGAAGCTGAAGCGATTACGATCGGCAAATTAAACATGGATGAGTTTGCGATGGGATCATCCACTGAAACGTCCGCATTTAAAAAGACGAAAAACCCATGGAATTTAGAAGCGGTTCCAGGCGGTTCCAGCGGCGGCAGCGCAGCGGCTGTCAGCGCAGGAGAAGTTCCGTTTGCACTAGGCTCTGATACAGGCGGCTCGATTCGCCAGCCGGCAGCATTCTGCGGGGTTGTTGGCTTGAAGCCTACATATGGACGAGTCTCCCGTTTCGGATTAGTCGCATTCGCGTCTTCATTAGATCAAATCGGACCGATAACAAGAACTGTTGAAGACAACGCTTACCTTCTTCAAGTCATTTCAGGTCTTGATCCAATGGATTCCACAAGTGCAAATGTGGAAGTTCCTGATTATATATCCGCTTTAACTGGAGATATTAAAGGGCTGAAAATTGCGGTTCCGAAAGAGTATTTAGGTGAAGGGGTAAGCCGTGAGTCGCGCGAGTCCGTACTGGCTGCTTTAAAAGTACTCGAAGGATTGGGCGCAGAATGGGAAGAAGTATCTTTGCCGCATTCCAAATACGGTATTGCTACATATTATTTGCTTGCCTCATCCGAAGCATCTGCGAATCTCGCCCGTTTTGACGGAGTCCGCTACGGCTATCGCTCCGACAACGCTGAAACCTTGATCGATATGTATAAACAAACACGCGCGGAAGGCTTTGGAAATGAGGTAAAACGCCGCATTATGCTCGGTACATTTGCATTAAGCTCTGGATATTATGATGCTTATTACAAAAAAGCGCAGCAAGTGCGCACGCTTATTAAAAAAGATTTTGAAGACGTTTTTGAAAAATATGACGTCATCATCGGACCGACAACCCCGACTCCAGCATTTAAAATCGGCGAAAAAATTGACGATCCACTCACGATGTATGCGAACGATATTTTAACAATCAATGTGAACCTTGCCGGAGTTCCTGCAATTTCCGTACCTTGCGGATTTGCCAACGGCCTGCCGCTGGGATTGCAAATCATCGGCAAGCATTTTGACGAGAGCACCGTTTATCGCGTTGCCCATGCATACGAACAAGCAACAGACTTCCATAAACAAAAACCGGAACTGTAAGGGGTGAGAACTAATGAACTTTGAAACGGTCATCGGACTTGAAGTACATGTGGAATTGAAAACGAAATCGAAAATCTTTTCCAGTGCACCAAACGCTTTCGGTGCTGAACCAAATACAAACACAACGGTCATTGACCTCGGATACCCGGGAGTTTTGCCCGTTTTAAATAAAGAAGCCGTTGAATTCGCAATGAAAGCTGCGATGGCATTGAACTGCGAAGTGGCTACTTATACAAAGTTTGACCGGAAAAACTATTTTTATCCGGACAACCCGAAAGCATATCAAATTTCCCAATATGATCAGCCAATCGGCCAAAACGGCTGGATTGAAATTGAAGTGAACGGAAAGAAAAAGAAAATCGGCATTACGCGCCTTCATTTAGAAGAAGATGCTGGTAAATTGACGCATACTGGCGACGGCTATTCTCTTGTAGACTTTAACCGTCAAGGAACACCGCTGATTGAAATTGTATCAGAGCCGGACATCCGCTCGCCTGAAGAAGCCTATGCATATTTGGAAAAATTAAAATCGATTATTCAATATACTGGCGTATCCGACTGTAAAATGGAAGAAGGATCTCTTCGCTGCGACGCAAACATTTCGCTCCGCCCGATCGGACAAAAAGAATTTGGCACAAAAACAGAATTGAAAAACTTAAACTCATTTAACTTTGTGCGCAAAGGGCTCGAATATGAAGAAAAACGTCAGGCGGAAGTGCTTTTATCCGGCGGCGTCATTCAACAAGAAACACGCCGTTTTGATGAGGCTACAGGGAAAACGATTTTAATGCGCGTTAAAGAAGGATCAGACGATTATCGTTATTTTCCTGAACCTGATTTAGTCACTCTTTACATTGATGATGAGTGGAAAGAAAGAGTCCGGTCATCGATTCCGGAGCTGCCGGATGCGCGCCAAAAACGATATGTTGAAGAGCTTGGACTCCCAGCGTATGATGCTAAAGTGCTGACCATGACGAAAGAAATGTCTGATTTCTTTGAAGCAACAGTTAAAGCTGGAGCTGATGCGAAACAAGCTTCTAACTGGCTGATGGGAGAAGTATCAGCATATTTAAATGCAGAGCAAAAAGAGTTGTCTGAAGTGGCGCTCACCCCGGAAAGTCTTGCAGGAATGATCAAGCTGATCGAAAATGGAACCATCTCCTCCAAAATCGCGAAAAAAGTGTTCAAAGAGCTGATTGAAAAAGGTGGAGACCCTGAAAAAATCGTGAAAGAAAAAGGGCTTGTTCAAATTTCTGATGAAGGTGCCATCTTAAAGCTTGTCATCGAAACATTGGATGAAAATGAGCAATCGGTTATCGACTTTAAAAACGGAAAAGATAAAGCGATTGGCTTTCTAGTCGGTCAAATTATGAAAAAAACGAAGGGACAAGCCAACCCGCAATTAGTAAACAAATTGTTATTACAAGAAATAAAGAAACGATAATTTTAATAGACGCTCAGCTTAGCAGCTGGGTGTTTTATTTATAGTAAAATGGGAATAAAACCCATCCGTGAATTTTTGAAGCTGGAGTTTGAAAAAAGTGTTTAAATGGCGAACAGTTTTATCAAAATAAAAATAGAATAAACGTTTATTGACAAAAATAGTATAAATGAACACAAATGATAGAAAAAACTTGTTTGTTTTGGCAAAAAGGAATAATCTATTAATGATTCTATTTTTACAATAGAAATGTATAGGATGATGTGAATGAAACGCGCAAGAATCATTTATAACCCCACATCTGGTCGAGAGGCTTTCAAAAAACAGCTCCCTGAAGTTCTTGCTAAATTTGAAGAGGCTGGCTATGAAACATCGTGCCATGCTACTACCGGTGAAGGAGATGCGACAAGCGCAGCGAAACAGGCTGCTGAACGCGGGTTTGACCTCATTATCGCTGCGGGTGGAGACGGTACGGTGAATGAAGTTGTGAACGGGCTCGCAGTCATGGAAAATCGTCCGACGCTCGGAATCATCCCCGTCGGAACTACAAACGATTTTGCCCGTGCAATCGGCATTCCCCGCGACAATATTTTGCACGCAGTCGATACGCTGCTGAACGGCGTAAAAAGGAAAATAGACATTGGAAAAGTGAATAACCAATATTTTATTAATATTGCCGGCGGCGGAAAATTAACAGAGCTTACTTATGACGTTCCAAGCAAATTAAAGACCGTTTTAGGACAGCTTGCTTATTATTTAAAGGGCATTGAAATGCTCCCTTCCATCCATCCGACAGAGGTGGAAATTGAATATGATGGCAAGCTGTTTCAAGGAGAGATCATGCTGTTTTTAATCAGCTTGACAAATTCGGTCGGAGGGTTTGAAAAGCTGGCTCCAGACTCAATTTTAAATGATGGCATGTTTGATTTACTGATTTTGAAAAAAGTCAGCCTCGCAGAGTTTATTCGCCTTGCCAGCTTGGCATTAAAAGGCGAGCATATTCACAGTGAAAATGTAATTTATACAAAAGCCAATCGGATAAAAGTAAAGACAGAAGACAAAATGCAGTTAAACTTGGACGGCGAATATGGAGGACTCCTGCCTGCTGAATTTGAAAACCTGTATCAATATATTGAGATCATCATGTCGAAAGAAAAAGCAGAAAAAAACGCGCCAATTGAGGGGCTGTCCAGCAAGTCAAAATCCACTGAAAACGAAACATCATAAGTATTGATATATCAGCCTTTCTAAAACATTAAAGGGGCGTCTATAAGCCGGAAAATCGACTTATTAGACAGCCCCACCGTTTTTGAATAGATGAAATGCGGCTCCCCGCGCTAATTTCAACGATTTATATGACTTGTCTGCAACATTTTGCTTAAAAAAACCACTGCAAAAGCTTTGCAGGCAGCTTGTTAAACAAAATGTAATGAAAGAAAGGTGCAGCTGTTTTTACAGCCTTGCTTTCAAGCTGGAAAAACGAAATTTTTATTTTCCATAATGGTAATGATCGCTTTCAATTTTATTGACAAGTTTTAACAACTCAATGACGTTCAATTCATATAATTGTTGTCCATCTTCCCCTTTGTAAACACCGTTGGCAATAAGCTGTTCGATGAGTGACTCTTTAAAACTTTGATCCATGTAAATTCACTCCTTCAGCTAATATAGACGATTTTTCATCAACCAATGTTACGTGCCGCCCTTTTATATTTTCATTACAATAGTATTTCCTATTATGACAATAATAAAATCACTTGGGTCATTTTTACGGTTGTGATACAATTTTTTCAGTTCATTCTGATCAAAAAGGAAGAAAACAACATGGAAGCACCAGTGAAGAAAAATGATTATTACGATGTATTGTTTGAAGATTTAACACATGACGGGGCAGGAGTAGCCAAAATCAACGGCTTTCCTTTATTTGTCCCGAATGCTTTGCCTGGAGAAAAGGGAACAGTCAAAGTTGTCAAAGTAAAAAAAGGCTATGGATACGGACGTCTCATGAAATTATCGGAAACAAGCCCGGATCGGGCAGATGCGCCTTGTCCTATATACAAACAATGCGGAGGCTGCCAGCTTCAGCATGTAAGCTATGACGGCCAACTGCGCCATAAGCAAAAAATAGTAAAAGAAACGCTTGCCCGCATCGGAAAAGTGGATGTAGAAAAAGTCACGGTTCATCCAACGATCGGAATGAGCGATCCTTGGAATTATCGAAATAAAGCACAGGTTCCAATCGGGGAGCGGGAAGGCGCCCTGATTGCAGGCTTTTATCAGCAAAGAACGCACGAAATTATCGATATGGAGAGATGCCTCATTCAGCAGACGGAAAACGATCGAATTGTCCGAGAAGTTAAAGCGATATTGAACCGCTATCACATCCGGGCTTACAACGAACAAACCCATCAAGGATGGCTGCGCCATATCGTTGTCCGCTACGGGTATCAAACAAAGCAAGCGATGCTTGTTTTCGTTACCCGAACAGCTGATTTTCCACATAAAAAGAAAATTTTAGCTGAAATTACCGCTAAATTTCCAAACATTCGATCGATTGTCCAAAACATAAACCCGAAACGGACAAACGTCATATTTGGCGAAGAAACAAAGCTGCTTTCGGGTTTGGAATATATATATGATTATATCGGATCAATTAAGTTTGCCATTTCCGCACGATCTTTTTACCAAGTGAACCCTGAACAGACGAAGGCGCTTTACGAAAAAGCGTTAGAATACGCCGAACTTACAGGAGAAGAAACGGTTATCGACGCCTATTGCGGGATCGGAACGATTTCACTCTTCCTTGCGCAAAAAGCTAAAAAAGTGTACGGCGTGGAAATTGTGCCCGATGCCATTGAAGATGCCGAACGAAATGCAAAACTAAACGGCATCGAGAACGTTGAATTTGCCGTCGGTGAAGCAGAGGAGATCATGCCCAAATGGCATGCACAAGGAATTCGCGCAGACGTCATCGTCGTGGATCCTCCTCGAAAAGGCTGCGATCATTCACTGCTTCAAACAATTATAGCAATGAAACCAAAAAAAGTCGTCTACGTCTCCTGCAACCCGGCGACATTAGCGCGCGACATTGCCATCCTAGAACAAGGCGGCTACGAAACAAAAGAAATCCAGCCAGTCGACATGTTCCCGCATACGGCGCACGTTGAGTGTGTCTCGCAGATCGTTTTGAGAGAAAATTAAGCAGGAAACGCTTTTGTTTCCTGCTTTATTCAATTTTTGGAGCGGAGAATCGATAAAAAATTTTTGGAGTTCCATCCGCTTTAATTTCAATACGATCAATGAGACGATGCAGAATTTCCGGTGTTAATTCATCAAAGTTTAAAAATTGGGCCAATTCCTGTTTCAACTTTTGGATGTTCTCGACAACTTTATGGCTTGATAACAAAGATTCAAGTTCTTTTTTTGAAACGACAAGCTCATTGATTTCTTTGCTATTTGCCTCAATCATATCTTGATAATCCTCTTGGGTGATTTTTTCATCGGCGAGCAGCTCGATATATTTGCGTTTTCGTGCTTTTAAGGCGTCAATTTTCTTGTTTATTTTATCCAGTTTCTTTTGGACGGAAAGTTGAGATTGTTTTGCTTTTTCTTCGAGTTGTTTTAAATAATATTCCTTATCAATTTGCTGCATGAGAGACTGGATGTCATTAATGATCGTTTGTTTAAGCACTTCCTCTTTGATGACATGGCTGCTGCAAGCTTTTTTGCCGAATCTGGCATATCCACCGCACACATAACCTTTACGATTTGAGCGATACCACATGCCTTTGCCGCAATCAGCGCAATAGGCAATATTCGTAAATAGGTGCCGTTTTGGAGCAGGGATTGTTTTTGAACGTAATTTCATCTGATGTTGTACAGCTTCAAATACGTCTCTTGGAATAATCGGCTCATGAGCGTTTGGAATAATAATTAGCTCCTCATCAGACGCCTTTTTTCGTTTGGTGCTTGTAACACTCACAGTCGTTGTACGCCCTTGAACCAAATCGCCTGTATAGTGCGGGTTGGTTAAAATGAGTTTGATGGTGGAATCGTTCCATTTGTCGCCCGCATTCTTTTTTCCAGCCACTTCAGCTGGTGTTGGTATCCCTTCGTTATAGAGTCTTCTTGCTATTGAATCGCGTCCATAGCCTGCCAGATATTCATTAAAAATCCTGCGAACAATGTTTGGGGTTTCATCATCTCGAATGTGCAATTTTCCATCTTTGATTGTATATCCGTAAGGGGGCGTACTTCCTTTAAAAAGCCCTTTTTTAGCACGGGTCTTGAGAGTTTCTTTTACTCGTTCACTGGTGCGTTGAGCTTCTTGTTCATACATCCAAGCATAAAGACCGAACATGTGTGTATTTCCTTGTAAGGTGTTAATAGCTCCATCTAGCGTAATGATGTGAACCCCGTGATTTTCACAAAGATTTTTGATTTGATAAGATAGTTCTCCGTTTCTCGCTAAACGCGAAAGCTCTTTGGCTAGAATAACATCGATTTTTTTGTTCATTGCATCGTCAATTAATCGCTGCAGATTTTTGCGCTTTGCTGTAGTTCCTGATTCAACATCGATGTAAACTTCATACAAATCCCAGCCCTTATCTGCGATGTAGTTGTAGAACAATTCTTTTTGATACTGTAGAGAAGCTTGTTGTTCTAACTTATCAGAAGAAACTCGTACATAAACGCCACATCTCATTTCGCATTCAATCCTTCCTTGCTAAATTGAGATGTAGCAGTGTTCACCTTTTTAGCATTATTGACAATTTCGTCAATTTTATTATTAATAATGGATTTAATAAGTTCAGAAAAGGTTACTTTAGGGTCACTATAAATGCGTTCTATAGAATTTAATTGTTTCTTCATGATAGTTGGCTCCTTTCATTTAAAGGTAAGTCTAAAAATAAAAACCGCAGAGTACCCAGCCACATCCACATACATTAAGTGGCTTAGTAACCTCTGCGGTTTTCGCTTTTTGTCGGGTTACGGAGTCAGTATTTAATTTTTTGTTTGGAGATCTTTTTAAGGATTAATTTTGAATACATTATATCTTTGTTTTTTTATATTTTAAGGGCTTTTCTAAAAAAATTGGTGGTTTCATTTTTCGGTTTTTTACCCATCGAGCAAATTCATTACTCGGTTAATTGCCTGTCTAGGTATACCTAGACGGGCAGCTAACCGAGCTGTCCATATCAAAAAGCCTTGTGTATCAAGGCTTTTTGACGTGGTACCATGGAATGAGAATCAGAAGATAAAATTATTTTTCGGTTAGTCATTTAATTTAAACGTGTGATTTTTCGGTAAGTTGTTTAATTTCTTTTTCTAGCTCTACAAAGGGAGATAAACGGAAATCGATATCTACTCGTTTGCTTGCAAAATGTATGTCGACACGGTTAATAAACATTAGTGATAGTGTCCGTTTCTCAATATCACTGAACTGGTCGAAAGAGGTTAAATATTCAAAGCGTTGAAATACCTTGTCAATCTCATCGTTATTCAACAGTAAATCAATTTGTTCCATAGCGGAATGTAGTTGTGCAAGTTTTTTCTGCATTGTTTCTTTTGCAGAAGAAATATGTTTTAAAAACGCGCGTTTCTCATTGTTCCCCTCAATCATTCGCTCGTTGTATAATAGCAGCTCATTCTGTTTTTTTGACGACTCTTCTTCTCTGCGCAAGGCTTTTTTCCAGCGAAGAAGCAGTTGTTGAGCATGGCTTCTCATCTTGTATAACTGTTGGGTCCATTGAGTAGAGAAACGTGTAAATACAATTTCGTGAACAGCGTTCATGTCGATTTTTTGTCTACAGTTCGGACAGACATATTTCATATATTTTTTAGTTGATTGGCTAGGTGTATCAACCTTAGTTTTTAAGGAAACCTTGCAATTTTTACAATAAGCAATCCCCCGTAAATAAAATGGCGTATCAAATTGTTTCGTTTGTTTTTTGAGTTCCCTCATTTCATTGACGAGATGCCAAAGATGGGGCGGCACAATAGGTTCATATACATTTTCAATGAAAGTGATTTCTTCTTTTGGTTTACGGGAACTGGAATGAGCGCTTTTTCGGACGTTCCAAGTTAAATGGCCAGCATAGATATAACGATGTAAGATTGCATCGATTGTATTTTCATGCCATCCATTTCCCGACGGCGAAGGAACATTGCATTCGTTTAGAAGGTTTGCGATTTTTTCATTGCTATACCCCCAAGAAGATAGATAAAAAATGAGCAAAACAATAGGGGCATTTTCGTCAGGAATCAATGTTTTGTAACCGGTTTGTTCGTCAACAGTGACTTTTTTATAACCAAACGGTGTTCGGCTGCCCGGACGGATTTTTTTAGCTAGCAAACCATCTTGGGTATCTTTAGTCCGTTTGGATTTAATGATAGATTCCTGTCCGGCAAATAACAATTTCATTTCCGTAATCGTATTATGTGCGTCCCATTCGCCAGAAACTGTGGTGCAAAAGAACTTACAATTTGGTTTGAGAGACTTAATGGGGTTGTAAATTTGTGTTACAAAACTGTTGAATGTACGATCTATTCGGCTTTCTTCATAGAAGAACACAGCATCAGCTTCGTTATTGATAATATACATAAAAAGCTCCCGCATGCCCGGTCGATCCGTAGCGGTTTTTCGATAGGCGCTGACCGCGTCATCAATACACCAGTGAATAATTTCGTAACCTTCCGCTTTTGCCTTTATTTCAATCTCGCGCTTTTGAATCTCAATTGAATGGTTATCCAGTTGCTTATGACTGGAGCGGCGAATATAACCGACTCCTTTATTTAATTTGGGTATTGTCATGTTAAAACCTCCGATTTGAAAAATTCGTGGAAAAATAACTCACAAATTACATAATCATGGTGGACAATTAAATTTTTAATCATCATTTTTGCTAGTAAGCGGCGCTCATGATCTTCTAGATTTTCCCGCAGCATTACTTGAATGAGCCGCACCAATTCGTTAATCTCCCGTAGGCATTCATTTATTTTTTGTTCTTTTTGCACAATATTGTTCAATTTCGACTCTAATGCACGTATTTCTTCTAAAAGTTTTTGGGCTTCATTGCAAGGTTTGGATAGGTTGTATGTGGTGCATAGTTTGTATTCAATATGTCGAATGGCTTGCAAACAAGCTGTTTTATCCTGATCATTGGCTTTTTTTAATGAAGTGAGAAACGAAATGCATTTCTTTTCCAATTCGTTTGTATTAAGGTTGTTTAATGCTTCTGTTACAATTTCATCAATCACTTTGTTAAGTTGTTGAATTGAAATATCGACTAATTCATGGTTTCTGTTGCATAAAAAGTATCCTTCAGTTCCCACTGTGTTCATTTTCAATGACATTTCGCTGTTACAGATGAAGCATATAGGTCGAATGAATACATTGTCTTGCGTTTTCGCTTTAAGTTCATAATATTGCTTTTCTAATTGTTCCAATTTTTTATTTGCACTCTTGTATTCATCGAGTGTGATAATTGCAGGAACATGCGGCAAACGATGATATTCGTTCTGAGTCATATAGTAACCGGCGTAGAATGGTTGTTTTAATATCTTTAGCACATCTTCCACTTTTCGCTTCATTAATTTTTTATATTTGGTCAATAAGGACAGAAATTCTTCAAGGGTTTCAACATTTGCAGCTTCAGAAAATAGCTGTTTAACCAGTTCGCCGCGCTGTTCATTGATTGAATAAGAACGGCCATTCTCTGTTTTGGTAACATCGTATCCGAATATGCGATGGGGAGCTTGTTTTCTTGCGTCAGATGTGCGTTTATTAATCAGATGGCCCTCATGTTGGGCAAAAATAGCATATGCTCCTTCTAAAACAATATCTTTATTAAATTGTGGTGAATTAGAAGCTGTAAAAATCACATTTACGTCATGTTTGATTAGTTCTGAGATAATCGTTAAATACTCGTAGAAATCACGAGCTAAGCGATCACGTTGGTAAACAAGCAGTGTATCTACTTTGTCCTCTCGAACTAAATCAAGCAATTTGACCAGTTGTGGACGTTTGTGGAGAGGAAGCTTGGTCGCTGATATACCGTGATCGCAAAGGATTAGCACCTCATCGGGATTATATTGCTCTAAATAACGTTTTGCGGCATTGAGCTGCATTTCTTCACTCTGGTTCTCTGAACTAACACGCATATATAACACTTTTAATTGTGCTGGTGAGTTTGGCATGAATTAACCGCTCTCCTTCTCCACAATTTTTTTGTTTCCCATGCTTCTTGACAACAAGGAAGCCTGTAATAGAACATCTGTACTTATTTCATTTAAAAGAATCTTTTCGATTAAGCGTTCTAACCATAATCTCGACTCTTTCGGCAATTCCTCGCTAAACGTTACTTTCCCGATTTTTAAATCCGTTTTCATCAGAGATCCTCCCGTCAATTTTTGTTAACAATCATTGACGGGAGCATTCGGTTTTATACACTATTTCATATTTTTTGAGGCGTTATTTTCTTTTAAATGGAATTGTAGTTGTACACTGAGAGTTTTTTCTTTTGCATGTGGACGTTTCTTAATCATAATCCTTGTCTTATGCCCCGGAACTTTCAATTCAGTAAAAGATGGCTTCATTTGTCCTCCACCTCCAGATATAAAACTTTAAAAAGTTCTATGATCCTTTGGGAAAATCCATATTTTGTACAATTTTTCAGGCATTCTTCAAGGATGATGTATAAAATTTTGTGTAAAGCATTTTGCTAGAACAAAAGAAAAAAGGTAGGGTATTCTCTGATTTGGACCACAACACATTCCAGAGAAAGGAGTACCCTACCTATGTCTAAAAGAAGTATACCGAATGTCGACTGGGCAAATCAACTGGAAATTGTCATTCGTCAGTTTGTGAAGGAAAAATTAGAGCTGATTATGCGGGAAGAAATCAAACATTTCCTCGAAATCGAACAGGCTGGAACGCCGAATATGAGAAACGGCTACTATCAGCGAAATCTAGATACGCAATATGGCCGGATTGAGGGTCTTTTGGTTCCAAGAGACCGAAACGGGGAATTTCAAACACAGTTGTTTGCCCCTTACCAACGGCACACGGGCTGGCTGGAGGAAGCAATCATTAGGATGTACCAAAGTGGCATGAGCACGCGTGAAATTGGCAAGTTTATCGAACGAATTCTAGGAAGCACCTATTCTCCTGCGACGATCAGCCGGATTACCGATGTCGTGAAGGAAGACATCGAGAAATGGCACGCTCGTCCACTACACCAGCGTTATTCGGTCTTATATTTGGACGGCTTGTACGTGAAACTTCGCCGGGATACGGTAGAGAAAGAAGTTATTTATGTGGTATTGGGGGTGAACGAAGAAGGGTATCGTGAAATTCTTGATTTCTTCGTAGGAGGACAAGAAAGCGCCTATGTATGGCAGGAGATTCTCCAACAGCTCTACAAAAGAGGCGTCAAGGAAGTGCTTCTTGGCGTCTTCGATGGCCTTCCGGGGTTGGAGGAAGCCTTTAAGGCGGTGTATCCGAAAGCCGATGTGCAGCGCTGTGTCGTGCACAAAGTCCGCAACACCCTCAGCCGTGTTCGGAAAAAAGATCAATTCGAAATGGCGGAGGACCTGAAACTCATTTATCGTTCTCCGAATAAAGAAATCGCATTGGAGATGTTTCAACAGTTTCAATCCAAATGGTCTCACAAATACCCAAGGGAAGTCCAATCTTGGGCAAATGAGTTGGATGTCCTTCTCACCTTTATGGACTATCCAAGCAGTATTCGAAGTGTGATTTATACGACCAATGCCATCGAACGAACGATCAAGGAGATTCGGAAACGCCTAAAACCGATGAACAGTTTGAGCAGTTTAGAAGCCGCTGAAAAAGTCGTATATTTGACGATACAGGACTTTAACGAGAAATGGGCAGGGCGAAAGTTGCGAGGATTTGCCGAAGCGCAAGAAGCCCTTCAACGAATGTTCGAAGAACGTTATTGTTAACCAAATATTGTAAATAAACAAAATAAGGGGATTTTCCCTTTCCACACAAGAGACTGAATATTCAGTCTCTTGTGTGAAGGAAACCGGTTCCCTATCCATTCCAAATCCATTTCAGAGATACCCTATCTATCTTACATTACACAAAATTCTTGACGGTACCGGCATCGGTCAAGTCCAAATTATTGTGTAAATTCCCCTTTGATAGACAACATGGACCTGATGACTTGACGTATGGTAGGTAAGACCGGCAAGTCTCCCTGCCGGTCGCCTTCCCGGACAAATGATCATGTTGTCAAGGAACAGGCATGTCAAGGAGCTTTCGCGGCATATCCTCGCTTCGCTCCGGTATTCCACGTTCTCCTTGACACGGCGTAGAGGTTATCCCACTCTCTTGATCGCCGGAGCCTCCTGATTCACCGATCGGACTCCTTGCTCTTTCGTTTTCCGCCCCTGCCAATATTCAGCCATATCCAAGTATTTGCGCCCTGACATCCATTTTTCATCGATTTCGATCAACACGGCACCAACGAGGCGATACACCGATTCCCGGTTCGGAAAGATGCGGATGACCCGTTCTCTGCGGCGAATTTCTTCGTTCAGCCGTTCCACTCCGTTGGTCGTGCGCAGGCGCCGCCGGTAACGGTCCGGATAGTCCAATACGGCGGTGGCGTCTTCGAATCCCTCTTCGAGGATTTGCATGGCTTTTGGGGCTTTTTCTTCCCATTTGGCCAGCACTTGTTCCAATAACAGCCGGGCCGTTTGCTTATTTGGAGCATGAAGAATCCCACGAATCTCCTCGAGCAAGGCATCCTGCATATACTTTGGTGCGGCATCGAGGATATTGCGAATAAAATGTGTCTGGCATCGTTGCCATGTAGCGCCTTGGAAATGCTTTTCAATGGCTTGCACCAGCCCACCGTGCTGATCCGAGATGATCAAGTCCACTCCCCGGAGTCCCCGGTCTTTCAGCCATCCGAAGAACTCGCTCCAGCTGGACTCCGATTCACTGTTTCCGATTTGCAGGCCAAGAATTTCTCGATATCCTTCCTCATTCACTCCTGTAGCGATCAACACGGCTCTGGAGCGTACTCGTCCATCCTCCCGGACTTTCGTATAAATAGCATCTACTAGCACAAACGGATACACGTGTTCATGAAGGGAACGATAATTCCAGTCTTGGATAATCGGATCCAGTCCCTTGCACAGTGAGGAGACCGTGGATTTGGAAAACGAAGTGCCGCATAATTCCTCCGTGATTTGAGTGATTTTTCGGGTAGACACCCCGTTTACCACCATTTCCATTAGTGCCAGTACCAGTGCTTGTTCGCTCCGTTGATACCGTTGGAACAGTTCCGTAGAGAACTCCCCATCTCTTGTCCGTGGAACGCGCAAGGTCAACCGTCCCACCCGGGTCGTCAGCTGGCGTGGATACGAACCGTTTCGATAGCCTTTTCATTCTTCCGTTCGTTCATAACGGCGAGCTCCCAGCTGTTCTTCTACTTGTGCCTCGAGGATTTGATTGAGGACTTGTTCCAATAGCTTAGCTAATCCCTCATCTCTGGTGAATAACCCGTGCAAAAGTTCATCATTTAGGGTAATATGATATTGAGCCATGGTTGCATTCCTCCTTATGTTTGGTGTTTTTGGTCCACTGTTTATTCTACCAAAGGGGAAGCAACATGGCTCTTTTTCTATTTCCCTTTTTACACAATTATATGGACTTAACTAGATTTAAGGACAGTAGCAATATTTAAAATTACGGAGAATTAGGAGGGATGTATTATGACCACACATAGGATTTATAAAATGAGTTTTTCAAGAGTTTATCCAAACTATATAGCGAAAGCAGAGAAAAAAGGGCGTACTAAATCAGAAGTTGATGAAATTATCTGTTGGTTGACAGGATATACCCAAGATGAGTTAGAAACACAGTTAGAAAAACAGGTAGACTTTGAGACATTTTTTGCAGAAGCTCCCCGATTAAATCCTAACCGGGTTTTGATTAAAGGAGTAGTATGTGGTGTTCGAGTAGAGAATATTGAAGACCCGTTGATGCAGAACATTCGTTATCTGGATAAGTTAATAGATGAGTTAGCAAAGGGAAAACCCATGGAGAAAATTTTGCGGCAATAATAATTAAAAATGGAGTAAAACAAGAGCAATATTCTGTAAAGATTTGTAGGGGCTAAAATATTTTTCGGAAGTAGATATCAAATAAAATAAAAGGGAAAAAATTTAAAGACACATTATTTATATTATGTGTATCAAGATTACAACAATAATATTATTCAAGAATCATCAGTGACCGGAGCATTTTTGAAAAAGCCGAAGCAAATTCGCGGTAAATTTAGAAAAGGTAGTGGAGAGGTAATAGGGGTTAAGAATGCTAATTTATATAATTTAAAAAATATTGATGTAAGTTTTCCGATGGGATGTTTAACAACTGTTACAGGAGTTTCCGGTTCAGGAAAATCTACATTGGTGTTTGAAGTGCTAGCCGCAGCAAAGAATCCTAAACAAAATAAATGTAACATTGTGATTGGTATCGAGAAATTCGATCAAATATTTCTATAGGACAGGATCCTATTAATAGAATGAAACATTCTAATGTTGCTACTTATTCTGGAGTCTATACGGAGATCAGGAAGATATTTGGCGGTTTAGAAGAAGCTAAAAGAAAAGGACTATCTCCAAAACATAACAATATTTTAAAGTTGACAGTTTTTTGTATTACTGATATAATTTCACCTGTATTTAAATGTATTTAAAAAGTTAAGGAGGATTATTAAAAAAGTGACACATTCGATGAGACTACGTTTCCCAACTTTGAACTAATGAATTGAATATGTTCAAAGGCTCTGCTTGTGAACGGCAGAGTAATGGGAGTAGTCTGTCCTTTTTTAATAATCCTTATTGATAATTGCAATTGCTATTTGTGGCAATTGTTATTTAAGGTATTTTTGGTACTTTGATACTAATTCTTTAATATGTATTTTTTAAAAAAGGCAGACCTTTGTCTGCCTTTTTTATTTTTGTGAAAAACGGAGTTTTTATATGTATCTTTATTAAACCTGAAGGTTATTCTTATTGGGTTTCTGTGCACATTATCATCATTTGATCTAGTAAAAACTCATAAAAAATTAAGGATGGATTCTCTTCCCTTTACTCTGAATCACAAGCAGATTTGTGATTTTTTAATTCAGAGAGGAAGGGAAAATATGGCTAGAAAAAAACGTACTTATGGGAAAAACAAAATTACAAGAGGTGAACCACCAAATCATTTGGGTCAGCATTTAATGCATAATAAGAAGTTACTTTTTGAAATTGTAGATGAAGCAGAGATAGACCCAAATGATCTGGTTTTAGAATTAGGTGCTGGTAAAGGAGCGTTAACAGAAATACTAAGTCAAAGGGCGAAGAAAGTTATTGCAGTAGAATATGATTTAAAGTTTATAAAGATTTTAGAAAAGAAAATACCAAACAGTAAAAACACTATTATTATCAATCAAGATATATTAAAAATTACGTTGCCGAGGGAACATTTTGTAGTTGTTTCGAATATCCCATATGCCATCACAACACCAATTATGAAGAAACTCCTTAATAATCCATTAAATCATTTTCAAAAAGGTGTGATTGTAATGGAAAAAGGAGCAGCTAAGAGGTTCACATCAAATTATGTAAAAGATTCATATGTAATCGCTTGGAGAATGTGGTTTAATATCTGTTATGTAAGAGGAATTTCAAGAAAAAACTTTTCCCCACCTCCAAGAGTAGATTCTGCATTGGTTAAAATTAGTCGAAAACCAAATCCGATTGTGCCTTATAGTCACTATAAAATCTTTTGGGGATTAGTTGATTACATGTTTAAAAATCCTCAATTATCGGTTGATTATGCATTAAAGGGAATTTTCACAGCACAACAAATTAAGCGTTTGAAAAGAAGCCTTCGAATAAATAATGATTTGCCAGTTGCAGCACTAACTGAACAACAATGGGGCATTATATATGAAACGATGGTAAAGTATGTACCAAAATTTAGATGGCCAAGGATTAGAGAGGGTAAGTTAAATCATTATTGAAGGAAGGGGTTAACTTTATTAGTAATTGTATTATGGGTTGGTATTTAATCTGGAAAAATCTATTTCTAGAGCAAAATGGAAATAACAAAAACTTTGGCTGAATATCCTCAAATTACTCATGATGATCCCAAGTTGTGGGTCTGTGTTTTAACCATAACTGATTTGACTTGTTCACAAGTGAGACATTTTCTTATCAAAAATAAATTAGATGAACACTGCTACAAGACCTAATGTCTGCGGTTACTAGTCAAGGCATGTGGAGTGTTGCGCGTTGCTTATAAAAAAATTGTAGAGCATAAATAAACTCTTGCCATTCACAATAAACTCTTGCAAAAATCAAAACAAAGTTGTGAAAAAGGGCAGGAGCAAGGCAGGGGAAAGGAAAGAGCGAAAAGGGAAAATCCTTTATCCTCAAGCCTTTACCCTGTCTTTCTATCACGACTTTATTTTCAAACATAATAAAGTTCTGCGAGAAAAAGTCGAAGAAAAAATCGGGAAAACGAGCGATTCGTGAACGACTTTATTATGAATGGAAAAATATAGGGAGCGTAGGAATGAGGGATGAAGGGGTGTGGAGTAGCAAGGGTTTATTATTACTGAACATTGATGTTGTAGATAAAAAATAAACATTTGCGATTAAAAATAAACTCTTGCGAAAATGAAAATAAAGTTGTGCGAAAAAATCGGGCAAAAAATTGAATCAAAAATCGAGAAAATGCGGGATTTGTAGCAAGACTTTATTTTAACTGTGAGCGAAAGAATGCGGGTTGGAGCGTGGAATTTTAGCAAAAGTTTATTTTGACTGAACATAGTTAGGATGAAAATAAGGGGGTAGGGAAAAGGAAAGAGACAAAGAAGTATGAAAGAAATATAAATATAGCAAGGAGTTTAAGGTCAGTTCTTTCTCCCTCTTTCCCTTTATATGGAATATAATACCTATTAAGGATGGAGAACATGGAAGAAAGACCAGTTGAGATTTGATCGGAAGGACTATGAGATTGATAAATATCCGCATGAAGCATACAGAAGATTGGAATGGGTAGATAATTTTGAACAAATTAGACCATACATCGATTTAGCGTATCACTTGCGATAATAAAAAGCTAAGAAAGAGGATGAATAATGATGTTGGAAAAACAATATTTCAATCTGATGCAATTTTTTGAGGGCTATGTACGAAATTACCGAAGAATGAACTTATCACATTTACATAATCGATCCATGTTCACCAAAAGAGAAATCGATTATTTTGCTAATTTAGGGGAAATGCTTGGTTTTGATGTATTCATAGAAGATTCTAAATTTGATAAATTGAAAGGGCGTTCCAGACCGATGGATTTATCTTGGTGGAAGTGGGATGCACGAATTGATGATGAAAACTTCTTGTACCTTGCCCTTCATTTAGAACGAGAAAACGTCTGGAATAAAGATGTTGATACGATTGAAAAACTTTTCTCCTTAACAGAAGAAGGTTATGTTCCTCATAATGTGATAGGTATACAAAACATAGAATCGCCTGAAAGAATTGATTTTCTTAACGATTTAGTTATTCAAAAGAATGCGGTTCAAAAGTCGAATGCTTTAATGATTTATCGTTACTATGATAACGAACTGGATTTAGAACGAGTTTGTGCCTATTATTTTACGCCAACGGGATTAAATGAAGTAAGAACTGCTATTTGCACACAAGATGAGTCGGGCTACTGGTTTATGTGTTTTGATGAGGAGTACGCTCCATTTCAGGAAAAAAGGGGAGGTCACTAAATCGAAAGTGATTGATTAATTTAACTGTAGATGAGCAAATTCACTAACATAAATTTACATCCGAACAAAAAAGGAGACATGAACCCGATTCCTTGATTAGAATAGATGTGTCACCAAACCATTCTCAAGGAGGTTCATGTCTCATGAATAGACTACCACATCACCAAGGAATCGACAAGTTTTTCGCAATGTTGGGGCTGGCCCTTTATTTCTCTAAGCCGGTCATGAAGCATCTCGTTCATATTATCGATGCGCTGACCACGAAAGGATTTGTGGGAACCTTGACCGATCTGTATCATGAGAGCTTTCATCCGAACCACCGCACGACACTCAGCCATTTTTTCACGAAAAGCCCTTGGGATGAAGAGACGCTGCTTCGCAAACTTCAACAGTGGATGCTTCGTCGTGTCGAACGCATCGCCAAACAGGAGAATCAACCCCTTTTTGTTTCGATCGATGATACGATTTGCCAAAAAACCAAGCCTTCGTCACAGGCAACGCACGCCATTCAAGGGTGTGATTGGCACTATTCTCACACAGAGAAAAAGTCGATCTGGGGACATTCTCTCGTTTGGCTCATGGTTCATACGATGACCCAGGCTTTTCCCTTTGCGTTCCGCCTCTACGACAAGGCGGCTGGGAAAAGCAAGGGGGAACTCGCGATCGAGATGCTTTCTTCTTTGGATGTACACCGTCCTGTTTATGTGCTGATGGACTCTTGGTATCCATCGCAAACGCTCGTGGAAGCTTGTCTGAAAAAGGGATTCCACGTAATCGCAATGCTCAAGGCCAATCGGCTTCTTTATCCAAAAGGCATTGCGGTTCAGGTGAGGGAGTTTGCCCGCTACATCGAACCGAACGACACCCGTCTCGTCACGGTGGGAGAAGAGCGTTATCGCGTGTATCGCTACGAGGGATCGCTGAAAGGTCTCGATGATGCCGTTGTGTTGTTGGCTTGGAAAGCCGATCAGCCGATGACACCTGAACATCTTCACTGCGTCTTGAGCACCGACCGGGAGCTAAGCGATGAAGAGATCTTGCGCTACTATGCCCAGCGTTGGTCGATCGAATGCTTTTTTCGACAAGCGAAAGACCAGCTGAAGCTCGATGGGTACCGCGTTCGCGGACGTCGGGCGGTGAAACGCTACTGGATCTTGGTGCAGCTTGCTTACGTGTACAGCATGTTCGAGTCGAACAGCGATTTTTCTGATGGGCTCGATCTTCTGCGCAAGAGAAAAGGACATAGCCTCGTGGAGTTCATTTACCGTGCAGCGAAACAAAATATTCCCATTGATACCGTGAAAAAACAGCTCCACGTGGCATAAGGGGTACCCTGTTTGTCTCTTTTACATGGTAATTATTGTAATCAATTTTCATTTCCGTCGTTGCCTCCATTTAGTTTTTTACATTAATGGGGCTAGACGTTTCAGCCGGCTTACTAATCTAGCTGAAATATGATACTTTCGGATTCTTAATATTTTAATAGGGGTAAAAAAGTTTAAATTTTCTGATATATAAAAAGAGAATTAGTGACATTCTTAAAATAATAACTGTAGTGAAAGGAATTTGACGCAATAATTATAGAGATAAGCTAACAGATACTAACCAAAAATACTCTTCTACCATTAAAATTCCCAACAACAGCGTAATTTCATTTTGAAAATCGTTCTTGAGGAAATATTTTTCTTTTTGTGTATTTGAAAAAATAAAAGAAGGAGCATTCCTGTTAGAAGTTTTTCCGGGGACTTGAATAAAAAAAGCCCTCTTGGTATGATTCGGGGGTGTCAATCTGTGAATTGACCCCTAATTTGAATACCAAGGAGGACTATACATGCATTCTATCTCAAACAAGAAGATTAATCAAGTCACCGATCAAACGCGATTAACTAATCTTACTGGTTGAATAGTTTCTTATGATGATGTCAGCTCTCCACCATTAACATGAATGGTTTGGCCAGTAACAAATCTGGAATCGTCAGAGGCAAGATAGACGTACGCTGGCGCAAGCTCAAATGGTTGGGCCATTCTCTGCATCGGATTACTGGAACCTAATATAGCGACCTGATCTGCAGAATATGTTGACGGCTGGAGCGGAGTCCAGGTTGATCCTGGTGCTACAGCATTGACCCGAATTCCCTTATCTATAAGATTATTGGCCAAAGCACGAGTAAAGCCAATATTCGCTGCCTTCGTTGTTGTGTAATCAATCAATTGTGAATGACCTTTAAAAGCCACAACCGAAGATGTATTAATAATTGAGCTACCTGGTTTCAAATAGGGAAGCGCCGCTCTAGTTGTGTAAAAATGAGAATAGATATTAACTTTCAAGGTGTCATCGAATTGCTCGTCTGTGATATCGAGTAAACTTGGCTGCTGGAACTGGATACCCACGTGGTTAACAAGAATATCCAATCGTCCGAACGATTGGATCGTTTGTTCCACGATGGAGATACATTGAATTTTGTCTCGGACATCACCTGGCAATAAAATGCTGCGCTGGCCGAGTTGTTCGATCCGTGCTTTTGTTCTGTTTGCATCTTCATGTTCATCCAAGTAGGAAATAGCAACACTAGCGCCTTCTTTAGCAAACGCAATCGCTACAGCTGCTCCGATCCCGCTGTCTCCACCTGTGATGAGGGCGACTTTCCCTGTTAATTTCCCGCTTCCCCTGTACTCTGGATTTTCAATAATAGGCCGGGGAACCATCAGTCTTTCCACGCCCGGTTGTCGAAGTTGACGTTGTTCAGGGACATTAATCGGAATTTCCTCATAGCGAGTTATTAACCCGTAATTTGGATATATTGGATAATTTCCATCGGTGATTCTCTTCTGATTTTTTTGCTCATCCTGTTGCATTTGGAGACCTCCCTGCATTAATAGAAAATACCCTTTTACATTATGTTGCATGGGCGTACCTAGTGCATGTTCCAATCCAAAATTGTTTAAAGCTTGATGAAAGAAGTACTTGCTCTTTATTAGAAGTTGCTGAATAAGGTGTATTAGGAAATGTAAGAGGAGGTTATTCGCTTGTTTCAATATAGTCCTGAAGTCAAATTATTACTAGTGAATTTTTCTGATGAAAAAGTAGAGATGCTCTATAATGACAACCCCTACACGTGGTCAATGCCGTTAATAGGACCTAGACCGCCCTATTATGCTAATCCTCGTTACGTACAAACCTATCCCATCCTCTAAAAAGATTGATGAAAAAGATGTAAAATACCAAAGGCTTTTGGTGATCGGGAAATAGATTATGGCGGTTTTGATGTTATATATTACACAGAAGATACAATAGAACTATTTTTAATTTGAGGCAAAGTGTTTCTCTGACTCATTAAACTCAAGCCGAATGGTTACAGATTATAAAAAGCTATTCGAGAAAGATGGGTATTATGATCGTTATAGGCGGAGATATGACCTTATACTTTCAGAACCTAAGAAAGTACAGGAATTTATCGGTGTGGATGAGGATATAAAAGTGCATTTGATTTTCCTTTCGTCAAAGTCAATAGAATTGGAAGAGATAATGACGGAGTTGTTACATTTCTTTCTCTTGGAATATTTGATAAATATTTAGAAGGAAAATTGATTAATGATGGAGATGACAGTGTGGTTCGTCCAGTGAAGGAAATTTAACTGAGTGGATATGTTCCCGAGAACGGACACTCAAATGACATTCGTTCTGTCCTCTCGAGCCATGTGGAGTGTGTGGCGAAGATGGTTTTGAGGGAAAATTAAGCAGAGGGAGCCGGAAATCCGTAAAGATTTTCGGAGCTCCCTCTGCTTTTATTTCGATTTAGTCAATGAAGAAATTCAGGTATTGCCTCTTTAAAGGACAGGAACTTTTAAAATTGTATTTTGATTATTTGTTGGCTAATCCATTCA
>ERZ1673760.37-NODE-37-length-29084-cov-22.661132_pt1 | contig 29084 bp, 30 predicted proteins | sample MGYA00580178_ERZ1673760 | MGnify/ENA primary metagenome ERZ1673760 (study PRJEB41219, sample SAMN04549630) | soil metagenome | isolation source: soil | place: USA: New Mexico, Bottomless Lake State Park, Lazy Lagoon | collected 2008-11-15 ... | reverse complement strand
AAGTCGTAATTGCATAATACTACCGAAAATTGATAAATTTACTCCTCATAGCTGAGATTAGAGACTGTTTCTTTTCTTTTGATCAGAAACGTGATAAGGTTGAAATATTATTGTTTGATAGGAAGTGAATGTATTGACACAAAAGGTAAGGATCGTTACCGATTCAACAGCAGATTTAGATAAAAATATTTTGGAGGAATACAATATTGAAGTTGTTCCGTTAACTTATACATTGAATGGTGTATCTTATACGGACGGCATTGATTTTGAACCAGCGGAATTTATTGAAAAAATGATGGAATCTGCAGAAATACCGAAAAGTTCTCAGCCTTCTCCGATCCATTTTAAGGAAGTGTATGATCGCCTTCATGCAGAAGGTTTTCAAGTGCTTTCCATTCATATGTCCGGTAAACTGAGCGGAACTGTGCGCGCCGCGCAGCAGGGGGCAAGCCTGACAGAGGGAGAAGTTACGGTCATAGATTCCAACTATATATCTAGCGCTTTAGGTTTTCAAGTGATTGAAGCGGCAAAAATGGCAAAAAAGGGAGCAATGTTAGACAAAATAATCTCTCATATAGAACAAGTACGAAAAAACACTTTTCTTTATGTATCAGTAGACACTCTTGAGCATTTGCAAAAAGGGGGACGGATTGGAAAGGGAAAGGCTCTATTAGGCTCGTTATTGAATATTAAACCGATCGCTTCTTTACAAGACGGGATCTTTACGCCAATCACAAAAGTTAGAAGCCATTCGCAAGTTGTTAAATTTTTTATGAAGCAATTGATTCAAGATATAAAAGATCGCGATTTGCAGAGGATTGGGGTGGCGCATGCCAATGCATTAGATTTGGCGCTGCGCTTAAAAGAGGAATTGTTGAAGATCACAACCGCCGATAAAATTGATATTGGCACAACGACACCAATCATTTCCATTCATACCGGCAAAGGAGCTTTAGGAGTTTCTTACTATGTGAAGCCATAAGTAAAAGCTAGTTTTTTGAATCTTTTATGAATCATTTTGGAATTTGTTTTCACTTGAATGAAAATTTGATACACTTTCGATGAGAATAGGTGAAAGGTGAATGATCGATGAAGAAGAAAATGTTCATTTCCTGTTTTCTGTTATTGATCTTTTTAACGGCTTGCAGCGGAAATAAAATAAAAGATCCGTTGAATTATAAAGTGGAAAATTTTGAATTTACGGATCAAAACGGACAGCCCTTTGCTTTAGCAGATTTAAAAGGGAAGGTTTGGGTAGCTGATTTTGTTTTTACAAGCTGTGAAACCGTTTGTCCGCCGATGACAGCCCATATGGCTCAATTGCAGGAAAAAGCGGAAAAAGAAGGTGTTGAAGTCGAGTTTGTATCATTCAGCGTTGATCCGGAAGTAGATACACCAGAGAAACTGAAACAATTTGCAAATCAATTTTCCGATTCTCTTGACAACTGGCATTTTTTAACCGGATACAGCCAAGAGACCATTGAAAACTTTGCAAAAAACAGTTTTAAAACGATCGTTCAAAAACCGGAAAGCGATGATCAGGTCATTCATGGAACGAGCTTTTATTTAGTGGATCAAAACGGAGTTGTTTTAAAAAGCTACAACGGTGTTGAAAATACGCCGTATGACGAAATCATCAACGATATAAAAGCTGTTCAGTAAAGTTTAAAGTTGGCCTAAAGCGTCTGACAGCAAGGGGAAAGGATCCTCTGTACATGATGTCTTTGGGTCAATTTTAAACTTTTTTTCGTATGATATAATAAAAAGAAAGAGATCGTCACAAGGTGATAGGAATGATGTCGAAAAAATTTTCTCTTCTTATTATGACTTTTTTCTTATTAACCGGATGTGTCCAAAAATCCACTGCTTCTCCTTCAAATCAAGCGAAGGCGGAAGAGGAAGAGAACAAACCGATTGAAACTGAAATCGCTGTCGCGGGGAATGAAAGTAGGTCCAGCTCTTTTCAATTGCAAGGAGATATCAAAATTGTTGCACTTGGCGACTCCCTGACAAAAGGAGTGGGTGACCGAACAAAAGAAGGCTATGTTGGTCTCGTTTCAGATGAATTAGAAAAAAAGGAAGATATTTCATCTGTTTCAACAGTCAATTTTGCAGCGATAGGGCATTCAACGGAAAAATTGTTAAAAAAGCTTGATGAAGATCAAGTAAAAAAGGAATTGGAAGATGCCGATCTCATATTCATGACGATTGGTGCAAATGATTTAATGAAAGTCGTGCGGGAAAATATTTTTGAATTAACAGTTGAACTTTTTCAAGAAGAACGCCTTCTTTATGAAAAACGTTTAAGAGACATTATGAACAAGATCCGGTCGACAAATGAACAGGCAGTCATTGCGTTTATTGGGCTTTATAATCCGTTTGCGTGGAAATTGGCAGAATTTCCGGAAATTGATATGATTATTTCGGAATGGAACGAGCGGACGAAACAAATTTTGCTCGGAGATGGACGTGCGGTATTCATTTCAATTCAGGATATTTTTCAAGAAGGAGAGGACAAAAACCTCTTATATACAGATGAATTCCATCCGAACGAGAACGGATATGTATTGATTGCGGCAAAGGTTATGGAAACATTGGAAAATGGTACAAAAAAGGATTGAAGTAAATGAATAAATGGAAGCTTGCATTTCTTATCTTGCTGTTTTCCAATTTTTTGATTATTCTCATCTCCTCTGGTCTTCTGCTTATGCCTGGGGAAAAACCACCTCTGAAAAAGGAAGCGGAAGGTAGTAAAGATTTTGCTGTCTTTAAAGTGGAAACAGATAAACAGACAGTAACTAAGCTCATCAATGATTATTTAAAAAAGGAAGCCGTTCATCAGCCTCTCACATACTGGGTTGAAATTACGGATGATATTAAACTGTACGGCAGCCTTCTCGCTTTCGGCCGGGATTTGGACATGGTCATGTCTTTTGAACCGAGTGTACAGCAGGGAAACGTCATTTTAAAGGTGAAAAGCTTATCGGTTGGGAGACTTTCCGTTCCGGTTTCTTATGTGTTGAAATATATTGATTCCCAATACCACTTTCCAAAAGAAGTGCAGATTGATGCAAAAAATCGCCAGATTGTAGTCTTTCTTGATCAGCTGGCATTGGAAAACGGGTCTAAAATTCAAGCTGAAAAAATTGATTTGGAGGAAGGGGTAATTTCAGCAAATTTGTATGTTCCGCTCCCTCTCAAATAAGTAAGCGGGTATCAAAACCCGCTTTTGTTTTGTCAAAATTGAACACGAAGACCTTTTGGATAAAAGTTTTTAATGGTTCCTTTCGTTTCTTTTCCCCAACCGATCGATTCGCCGTCTATTGTCATTAATATCCATCCCCTGTCTAAACCCAATGGAGATGAAATCGTTTCTCCCGTTAAATAAGCTTGCCAATCTTTTTCGTTCGTTGAGAAGGAATAACTGTATTTCACATCATTTGGTGTGAGTGACAGGGCAAGATGATGATTCGGTTCAAAACGTTTCTTTTTGATTTCTCCAAGATGGAGACCCGCCCGCAAAACGTTCAACGAAGTAATATCTGGGCATTTTTCAGGTAATACATACAGCTGTTGTTTTTTTAAGAAAAATGCCCCGGTTATTCTTTTCTTTAAAAAAGAATGTTCGAATTGCTGAAACTCAGCTAATTGCTGTTTTTTGACATTTGATTTTAAATATGAAACGCTGCTTCTCGTATTGTTTTCGCCATTTTTGATTAATTTCGCAACGAAATGCCCTTCACCTTTGATTTTATGCGGCCAAAGGCGGATGCATTTTGAAATTTCTTCAAAATTCGTTTTTGTCCATTCCACTCTTCCTCGATCAAAACCTTCACGTTTAGGAATTTCAACAAGAGACATTTCTGGATGCATGCTTACAAATGCCTCAATAACCTGTTCATTTTCTTCAGGAGAAAACGTGCAGGTGGAATAGACGAGAGTTCCGCCGGGTTTTAACATTTGAAACGCTAAAGATAACAGCTTTTTTTGCGTGTACGAGCATTTTTCAACAAGATCCTCGCTCCAAAATTCGATGGCGTTATCATCTTTTCGAAACATTCCCTCTCCAGAGCACGGGGCATCAACTAAAATTTTGTCGAAATAATTCGGAAAGTGTTGAACCAGTTTTTCGGGCCGTTCATTTATCACAATAGCGTTTTGAATTCCGAAACGTTCAATATTTTCCGATAGTGCTTTCGCTCGTTTGAAATGAATTTCATTTGAGATAAGAATTCCTTCATTTTCCATCGCCGCGGCAATTTGCGTCGATTTTCCTCCTGGCGCAGCGCACAAATCTAATATTTTTTCTCCGGGTTTTGCCTGAAGCACTTCAGCAGGAACCATAGCACTCGGTTCTTGTATATAATAGAGCCCAGCTGCATGAAAAGGGTGTTTTCCGGGCTCGTCTTGTTTTTCATCGTAATAAAATCCGTCTTCACAAAAGGGAACTGAAGAAAGAGAAAAAGATATTTTCCGAATGAACGTTTCTTTTTCTATTTTTAGACGATTGAAGCGCAGTCCCTTGATCGGTTCATCTCGCAAAGCAGAAAAAAAATCATCTGCTTCATTTTTTAACAATTGTTTCATTTTCCGGCAAAAATCATCAGGTAATGCCATATTTCAGATCTCCTTTCCTAAAATATTATAGCGGAATATGAAACATAATGGCGAAAATTCTTTCTGGCGAATTCTTGACGGAGAGGTGAAGATAAGAGAAAATAAATTGTTAGAGATGAAACATTTTTATAGAAAAAGAAAAGCAAGGGAATTTGGTGTAGGGGTGATGTATTTGAAAAAAATATATTTAATTGCTAGCATCGTCATGTTCCTCCTTGCTGTTTATTTTGGCGGTATGGCATATAAACAATACCTTACTGGAAACTTAGATTACAATTTAGACAAAGTTTACATAAATGTCGGTTACTGCGCCTTGTTTTTAAGCATTGCTGTATATGTACTTCATTTGCGCGAGCATAAAAGTTAAAGAAAAGCGAGATAGAAAGGGGATCCAGAAGGATGAAAAACGTCCTTTGATGGATCGCCTTCTTTCTTTCCTGTAAAAGTAAAAATTTTACATCGTAGTTGATTCTTGATACATAAAAATTTAAAGTCAAAGATATGCAGGTGAAGTTATCATGTTACGTTCAAATAAACAAAATATCTCCCTCATATTACTGCTTTGCAATGTTTTTATCGCTTTTTTAGGAATCGGACTCGTTGTTCCGGTTTTGCCTGCTTATATGAATGAACTAAATTTATCGGGCGTTTATATGGGATATCTTATAGCAGCATTTTCAACTGCCCAGTTGTTTTCCTCGCCGGTCACGGGGATTTTTACTGACCGTTTTGGCAGAAAGATTATGATTGTCATCGGTTTAGTTTTGTTTGCTGTATCCGAATTTTTATTTGCAATAGGTTCTGCGTTTTTCTTGCTTTTGATTTCAAGAATAATTGGCGGAATCAGCGCGGCATGTATTATGCCCGCTGTTACTGCGTTTATTACAGATATCACCGCTTTAGAGGACAGGCCGAAAGCGCTTGGATATTTGTCTGCCAGCATTAACGCCGGTTTTATTATCGGGCCCGGCATCGGAGGATTTGCAGCAGAATTCGGCATTCGGGTGCCGTTTTTTCTTGCGGCATTTATTGCGCTTGTCGCAGCCGTTTTTTCCATTCTCCTTTTAAAAGAACCGCTTCCAAATGATAACATTCAACAATTAGATGAAAAACAAACTCGTCTTCAATTTTTCAGCGAATTAAGCAAATCGATCAAACCTCCGTATGTTGTACCGCTATTGATCGTGTTTGTTTTAGCATTTGGTCTTTCCGCATATGAAACGATGTTCGGTTTGTTTGTCGATAAAAAATTCGGTTTTTCGCCGAAAGATATTTCCATCATCATAACAACAGGAACGATTTTTGGACTCATCGCCCAAATCGTTTTCTTTGACAAGCTAGTGAAGTATCTTGGCGAGAAAAGGTTGATTGAAATTTGTTTATTAGGCGCTTCCGTCTTTATTTTTCTGTCAACCTTAGTTGACGGCTACTTTTTCATTATGGCTGTAACGTTTGCTGTATTTTTAGCATGCGATCTTCTTCGACCAGCTGTCACCACTCTATTATCCAATATGGCAGGAGATGAACAAGGGTTTATTGCCGGCATGAACTCTACTTATACAAGTTTAGGAAACATTGTCGGTCCTGCGATTGCAGGAATTTTGTTTGATATCGACGTCGATTTTCCATACGTTTTAGCTTCCATCGTTTTGCTTTTAGCCTTCATGATGGCAGCGTTATGGCCATTTCGTGATAACATGGAGCAAAAAAAGGAAAAATTCTTAATGGAACGAATATACTAGTTTTTGCACTTCGCTATGCTTGAGTTGCAAATCAATTGTTTTGTTCTTTTTAATCGTTTTATAATGTATTGTAGGAAGAACAAGTTGATCTTTACTTTTGCGATGAGAATGAGCAGGCAGGAAAATTAGCTAAAGGGAGGGAAAAATGATGAGCAATGATAAATATGAATTGGCTACTTTTGCGGGTGGCTGCTTCTGGTGCATGGTCCAGCCTTTTGACGAGCTTCCGGGAATTATTAAGGTTGTTTCCGGATATACGGGAGGACATAAGGAAAATCCGACATATGAAGAAGTGTGCTCGCACACGACGGGTCATGTGGAAGCCGTGCAAATTACCTTTGATCCGAACGTGTTTCCATATAAAAAGCTTCTGGATATATTTTGGCAGCAAATTGATCCGACTGATCCGGGCGGACAATTTTATGACAGGGGAGAATCTTACAAAACGGCTATTTTTTATCATTCGGAGGAACAGCGCGAGCTCGCGGAACAATCGAAAGAGCTTTTAGAAAAAAGCGGACGTTTTGAAAAACCGATTGCGACCGAAATATTGCCGGCAAAACCTTTTTACCCAGCCGAAGACTATCATCAAGATTACTACAAAAAAAATCCTTTTCACTACAAACGGTATCGTCAAGCGTCTGGACGGGATGAATTTATACGCAAGCATTGGAGCGACTGGGATAAAGAAGAGCTGAAGAAACGATTGACTCCGATGCAATATGAGGTGACGCAAAACAACGGGACGGAGCCTCCATTTCAAAATGAATATTGGGATCATAAAGAAGAAGGGATTTATGTCGACATCGTCTCGGGAAAACCGCTTTTCAGCTCGCTCGATAAATTTGATTCAGGCTGCGGCTGGCCAAGTTTTACAAAACCGCTTCATCAGCATGAGATCGTCGAAAAATTAGATACATCTTACGGCATGATCCGTACAGAGGTTAGAAGCAAAACGGCGGATTCGCACCTTGGACATGTTTTCCCTGACGGTCCAGAACCGACAGGCCTTCGCTACTGCATTAACTCGGCTGCGCTTCGCTTTATCCCGAAAGATCAGCTCGAACAAGAAGGCTATGGTGAATATAAAAAACTGTTTGAAGACGATCAAACAGAGTAAAGATTATATGTAAACGAATGGGCACAAAAACATGTGCCCTTTTTTTATTAAATGTTCAAATTTATGTAAAATTCCGTTAAAACCTATATACATCGTAAAACAAAATTAGTATCATATATTAGGTTGAATTTTTATGGATGAAGGAGGGTGAAAATCGTTTATGAATAGCGGTTCTTTTTTAGATCCGGACGGACCCGAGATAGGTAAGGCAGTATGTATGCGGAAAGAGGCGCTGTTCGTAAGCGATGACACTCTTGCGCGTGCAGACTGCCTCTAGCAAAGGAGGTTAAAGCATGCTGAACATTTATATGTCAAGCGCGAACGGCCAATTGAAGGAAATTGAAGATATTCAAAACGGTTGTTGGATCAACATGGTGGCACCGACTGAGGAAGAAGTTCATTTCGTGTCAGAACGGCTGCAAATTCCAATAGACTTTTTTAAAGATGCACTGGATGATGAGGAAAGATCCCGGATTGAAAAAGAGGACCACAATGTGTTGATTATTGTTGACATTCCGGTTATCACGGTAGATGACATCGGGCAAACGTTTTATGAAACGATCCCGATCGGAATGATCATTACTGACAGTTGTTTTATTACAGTATGTTTGCAAGAAAACCAAATCTTTGAACAGTTTGCCAGAAATAAAGTTAAAGGTTTTTATACGTTTATGAAAACGCGTTTTGCTTTTCAAATTTTATATTTAACTTCAACATATTATTTGCGATATCTGAAACAAATTAATCGCAAAACGAGCGAAGTAGAAAAAGAGCTTCATCAATCGATGAAAAATAAAGAATTTTTTTCATTGCTCAGTCTGGAAAAAAGCTTAGTTTATTTTACGACATCGCTGAAATCCAATAATATTGTCATGGAAAGGCTGCTGCGATTAAATTACTTGAAAATGTATGAGGAAGATCAAGATCTTTTGCAAGATGTCATTATCGAAAACAAACAAGCAATTGAAATGACAGAGGTATATTTAAGTATTTTAAGCGGAATGATGGACGCATTTGCATCAGTCATTTCCAACAATGTCAATATTGTCATGAAATTTTTGACGGCAATTACGATCGTCATCTCTATTCCGACATTAGTAGCGAGCTTGTATGGAATGAATGTGCCGATACCGTTTCAAAATCATCATTTTGCGTTTTTTATTCCCATTTCCATTTCATTGCTCATGTCAAGCTTAACAGCTTATATTTTTTGGAAAAAAAGATATTTTTAAACTTGTACAACCATAACTGGTCAGATGACTCTGAACTAATACTAGCAGCTTATGTCGGAAAAAGACGAATTTGCCCACTCCTTTTCTTTCGTTGACCGCTGCCATGTCTATAGTAATCTCAAATAATCTAAAATTTGTAAAATTGATTTTTTAAGACAATCACAATGCGGTCGCAGATGAAGTTCCTCCTCATGTTTCTTATAGGACGATATCATCTGCCCGCTTGCACAACTGGTGTTTCCAATTTCCAACTGCAGGGCGTTTGTTCCAAAGAATTTGGAAAAATAGGCATGTGCACATACCTGAAAGTCCAAAAAAACATAATGTAAACTGAAACCTAGATTAAAAATGAGGAGTGGGGCAAATGCATTTTCACCATCACGATTTTCACCATTGTGGACATGGATACGGTTATCCGGTACATGGTGCCGGATATGGCTGCGGATCTTCATTCGTTTTGATCGTAGTATTATTTATACTTTTGATCATTGTCGGCTGCGCTTATGTAAAATAAAAAAATCCTGCCTGTTCGGGCAGGATTTTTATCTGTATTTTATGTAAACTTAATCTAAAAAATAGTTGACATATATCCTTTCTTTTTTTACCATTTAAGTATTACAGAAAAGGGGGATTACGAAATGAGAATCGATTGGGTTGAATTAGCCGAAAACGTACTATTTGGACATAAAATAACTTATGAGGAAGCTGCTGCAATTTTGGACTGTCCTGATGAAGAATTGCTGCTTCTTCTGCATGGTGCTTACAAGATTCGAAAAGCATTTTACGGGAATAAAGTGAAGTTAAATATGATCATGAATGTAAAATCAGGATATTGTCCTGAAAACTGTTCCTACTGTTCCCAATCTTCCGTATCAACGGCTCCGATCGACAAATACCCGCTGCTTTCAAAAGAAGCCATTTTAGAGGGGGCCAAACGGGCACAAGAGTTGAAAGCTGGAACTTTCTGCATCGTTGCAAGCGGAAGAGGGCCGACAAACCATGAGTTAGAAAAAATATGCGAATCTGTACGCGAAATAAAAGATACATACAACTTGACGGTTTGCGCATGTTTAGGAATTTTAAAAGACGAACAGGCGGAACGATTGAAGGAAGCTGGTGTCAATCGATACAATCATAACTTGAACACATCAGAAAGATATCATGAACATATAGTCACTAGTCATACATATGAAGATCGCGTAAACACAGTTGACAAAGTCAAACGTGCAGGGATTTCTCCTTGCTCCGGTGTGATTATCGGGATGGGTGAATCGAAACAAGATGTTATTGAAATGGCTGCTGCTTTAAAGAAGATCGACGCAGATTCTATTCCGGTTAATTTTCTTCATCCTATTGAAGGAACTCCGTTGCAAGGAGAAAATAATCTTAATCCTCGATATTGTTTAAAGGTGCTTGCCTTATTCCGCTACATGCTGCCGACAAAAGAAATACGCATTTCCGGAGGAAGGGAAGTAAACTTGCGCTCGCTACAGCCTTTTGGGTTATATGCGGCTAATTCTATTTTTATCGGAGACTATTTAACAACTGAAGGACAGGAAATGTCAAAAGATCACGAAATGTTAAAAGATTTAGGCTTTGAGATTGACTTAAATCCGCTTCCAGAAACCGTTCAATAAGGAAACGGTGTCTTGGCATAATGGATCGTTGTTTTTTATTCAGTGGAGAATAAATATGGTCCATTCTATAAAACAATAAAAAATCTTTTTCCAGCTGCAGCTGAAGAAAGAGCATGTTTTCTCTTTAAAACCGCTCCATAAAAAGGCGGTTTTTTTATTTTCGAAAATTTATCAAAACGTTATAATGAAACAAGCAAATTTTTTAGGAAGGTGGAAATATGAGTTCTTTTTATCATTATTTGATGACGTTCAGACATCCTAAACCGAAGGACAAAATCAGCAAGTTTGCAAACGATGCTTATCTTGACCACAGCTTTCCGAAAAATTCAACTGATTATGATGAACTCAGCACTTACTTGGAATTAAATGGATCATATTTGGAAAACATGTCTGTTTTTGATGAAGCTTGGGAAAAATATGTTCAATTGATTGAACAAAAACATTGACTGAGCCTTCAAGATAGTCCGCCCAACTCAAACAAGTTGATGATGCATATAATGTGATAATCGAAAGAGTGATGGCATTAAAGGGGGTGCCTTCATACTGAAAAGAAAAAAACCGAAGTTCAATATTGGCGATCAAGTCGTTATTACTTTGTACGGTACTTTGGGGACGATTACAAACATCCATACGATGGACGAAGAGTTTTTATATGAAATCAATTACAGTGAAATTTTATATTTTGAACATTCATTACAGTTTTTATCAGAATATGATGGGACTGTGTTTGAGTCAGAAACGGTTGAAGTGGAACTGATGTTTGGAATTGGCGACCTTGTTTATGTGAAAGGCTATGGTGATGAAATTTTCAAAATTGTCGGGTACCGGACGGAATTGTGGAGATATAAAGACGATGCGTGGGAGGAAGTGATTTATGAATTAGTGCGGGTGCGCGACGGGGAATGGATGGAATCATCTGCGGATGAATTAAAGCTGGCCGTTTCGAAAAAAGAAGCAGATCAACATTTGCAAAATATTCATATTATCCAACATATTGCTGGGATGGGCGCACAGAAAAATGCTTCTGCTCCGATGAACAGCCAAAAAAACGAAAAGAAAACAAAGCCTATGCAGCAGGAAATCATTGATTCCCTCCTTGATCTGTATAATGATTACAAAGGTCTTTACGATTTATTTGGGGATAAAAAATATAAGGAAATGATGGACGTTGTCATTCAATATTTGAAAAAAATGAGCCGCTTACCATGATCTTTTTTTGAAAAATTTTCTAATGAAAAAACTGCAATGGATGACAAGTAATAGAAATAGAGGAATGGAAGATTACCAGGTCTTCCAATCTTTTTATTCAAAAAATTTTTTAAACTGAAACCAATACAGATTTTTTTCGTAAAAACAAGTAATACAAGAAGGAGGGAAAAGGTGTATGTTGAAAAAATTCATCAAATCGTTTTTAGGCCATCGCCCTTACCATTATTCCAGCAGCAGCCACTACCACAAAAAGCATTATCCTAAGTCAAAATACAAACATGATCCAACTTCTTACGGCCATCATTATTATAAAAGAAAACATCGCTCTGGTTTTGGATTCTTTTCCGGTTCGTATAGCAGCTGATGATGGAAGTATGGAAAAAGTTTTGGAAGCCGTTTCCGCTTTGGGGTGAGCGGCTACATAAACCAGGATCTGTTATCGAACGATACGTAGTCCAAAAATTTTTAGGAGTAGGGAGCTACGGAATCACGTATCTTGCAGAAGATTTGTCCACACATCAAAAAGTCGTTTTGAAGCAGCTCCGAAAGCGAAGAAAAACAACGGGTGAACGGCCTTTTCAAAAAGAAAGGGAAATATTGCAAAAATTAAGTCATCCTGCCGTTCCAGCTTTATACGCTGAAATCAATGATGGTAGCCATCAATATCTTGTCATGGAATACAAAGAAGGGCTAACATTTGAGCAATTAATCTTTCAATTTGGAAAAAAATATTCCGAAAAAGATGCTTTTCATTATTTAACAAAAATTCTCGAAGTTGTCCAGTATATACATGATCAAAACGTTGTCCACCGTGATTTAAGAATACCGAACATTCTTCTTTACAACGACAGTATTTCCATCATTGATTTTGGCTTGTCCCGTTTGATTACAGATGAAGAAGAGGAGAGTTTTCATAAATGGGAGCCGGAAAAGCAAAGGATGCGTAAAATTAGCTTTCAGACGGATTTTTATGCGCTGGGGCATTTCGTATTGTTTTTGCTTTATTCATCATTTGATCAAAAGGGAAAAAAAGAAAAAAGTTGGGAAGAGGAGCTAGATATTTCCGTAGAATCAAAGAATATTATAAAAAAGCTGTTTGGAATGGATGGTTCATATAGATCAGCAGAGGAGATTCTAGAGGATATTCAGAAAAATTCCGAAATAGGGGGAGAATAAATGTCTCTATTTAATAAAATTTTCGCGGGCATTGGGATTGGAGCGGCAAAAGTAGATACGAAGCTTACCTCCTCAACGTTCTATCCTGGCGAAGAGGTGAAAGGCATTGTTGTCATTAATGGAGGAAACGTTGAACAAAAAATTGACGAAATTTACTTGTCCGTTCTTACGCATTATATAAAAGAAGTAGATGATCGTAGAGAGAAGAGGCAAGCAGAAATCGCTAAAATACAAATCAATAAACCTTTCGTCATACTGCCGAATGAAACGAAAGAAATTCCGTTTTCATTTCAGCTTCCGCTTGATACTCCAATTACTATCGGAGCATCCAAAGTATGGATTCATACCGGATTGGATATTAAAGGAGCGATCGATCCGAAAGATACGGACTATATCGACGTTGTTCCCGGCGGCTTAATGAAGGAAGTATTAAACAGTATAAACCGAATCGGATTTAAGCTCCTTCAAGTTGAAAATGAAGCAGCGCCATATCGTTTAAGAAAAAGGCTACCGTTCATTCAAGAGTTTGAATTTTATCCGACTTCCGGTCCATTTAGAGGCCGTTTAAAGGAGCTTGAAATTGTTTTCTATTCGATAGGCGAACACGATATTGAAATGATTATGGAAATTGATCGAAGAGCAAGAGGACTTTCCGGGTTTCTCGCCGAAGCGCTAGATTTGGATGAAAGCTACGTTCGAGTTCGTGTAAGCAGGCAGGACGTGCCGAATCTTGATAGCAAGCTTATCAATATCATTCGCCAATATAGCTGATAAACAAGGAGAGCCTAGTTTTTTTGTATGAAAATTTTACAATCATGTCCAATTTAAAAGGCTGTTGTCATAAAATCCGACGGGGAATAGAATCAGTCGGTTATGGCGTAAGTCAGTGTATAACAAAGCTCTCATATTAGCGACAACGGAGAAGACTATTCCGTTTAGAAAAGCTGTCAAAGTAGCTGTGCAGTCAAATTACGCGGCATTTTTAACTAGCTAAATTTATTGTGGCCGCGATAAAATCGGACCAACCCAAAATGGGAGGAAGAGGGCGCATTAAGGCTGCGAAAATGGAAGGGGTGTTGGGCAGCACATATCGTCACCCCTCTGCTTTTGCTGCTCAGAAATAGAAGCCAGCTATCAAAAATTTATGGCGATGAAGGACTTAAAAATCAAAGCTCTCTATGTATATAAAGACGGAAGGAAATGTATCCAGTTCACACACTCTCTTGAAAAGATGAATGAACGGATTTATCAATGCGCGGCAACAGTAAACTTCTTAACTTGAATAAGAAAATACCAGCAGCACGCAAAGGAAATTCTCCTCCACCTTATTAAAAGGCGGCCATCACTACTATTTAACATCAAAAAGAAGCATCATTCTTTTATTGCTTTGCTCGGTTAATTTTACTATTGTTCATGAACCCATAAATAGTTAAGAAAACAAAAAATATACATAAGACTGTAAAAGTGATGCTATAACCTATATTATGTTCGCTGTAATTGTCATAAGCAAACATCCTCAACACGATCGAATTGATCAACAAATTTAATAGTATGAATGGATGTATTTTTTATCCACTGTTTTCCACCACCTCCCCAACTATCATTCTATCATAGGTTTCAGCAAAAATTGTTTCGAATATCAGCGATAAAAAGAATAAGACGTTTTAAACGATTTGCGTTTTTCCTATTTTTTACTATACTAAGAAATACAACGAAACGAAGGGAGGAAAAAGCGATTACCTTTCCCACTTTCGCTAAAAAGTGGCATATCTTCGCTGCCTTAGATGAATAAAACATATATATTTTTCATCCTGCTTTTTTATTTGATAACGAGTTCCTTTGCGATTAAAAATGAGACAGTTCGCCATGTTGACGATACAATTGTTCAATCAATCGAAGGGGTTCGAAATGATCCATTCACTTCCGTTATGTTCTTTTTTACAGAAATTGGTTCATATCATATTCTTCTCCCTGCCACTATTTTCATAAGTATTTATTATATATTTCGAAAAAAATGGATCACGTTCATTATTCTTTACATAAATTTATACGGAGTTCGTTGGATGAATGAAATGATAAAAGAAATGGTGAAAAGAGAGCGCCCTGATTTTGATCGACTGACCGATATTTCCGGCTACAGTTTTCCAAGCGGTCATACGATGAATTCAACAGCTGTCTACGGTTTGATCGCTTATTTAATCAGCACCCGCATAAAAAAAGGAAAGCGGGTCGTTTTTGCTGTTTCCAGTATTTTATGTCTGTTGATTGGATTAAGCAGAATTTATTTGGGAGTTCACTATTTAACAGATGTTTTGGCGGGATTTGCGGTTGGATTGTGCTGGCTTATGTTTATCTTGACAATATCAGAAAAGGTTCGACAAAAGTAGTTGACATTCGCAGCAGGAATTCCCTCCATTGACAGCAAATAAGTTTGGAAAATTGTATTTGGAGGGGACAAGGTTGGCACTGAATCTTCTTAAATTGTCTAATCCATCGACCGATTATGATGTGACGATCTTTCAAACACCAAACATCGGGGAGAAAAAAGGGTATCGGCCCGTATACCGCTTAACTGTCCGTGCAAAAAATCATCAGGAAGTGCTCAAAAAAATTTTTCGGAAATTTAATATTTCGGAAGCGATCCCTCCGGATTATAACGGACGTTATATTTGGACAGGAGACATTGTTTTTATTGATGAAGGAAAAAATGGAACAAAGTATTATAAATTAGTGACCGGCGGGTGGAAAAAAATTCACCGCATTCACGTCCGGTGATTGGAGGATGCAAAATATGCTGCACGGATTCTCATGAAAAATCTGCTATGTTATGATAATATTACTTCAATTATTTTTAAATGAAGGGGCTTGATAACATGAGCATTCATATTGGTGCGAAAAAAGACGAGATTGCTGACAAAATATTGCTTCCCGGTGATCCCCTTCGGGCCAAATATATTGCGGAAACTTTTTTAGAAAATGCTGTATGCTACAACAAAGTTCGAGGAATGTACGGTTTTACCGGAACTTACAAAGGAAAGCGCATCTCTGTCCAAGGAACAGGAATGGGGGTTCCATCGATTTCGATTTACATTCATGAACTCATGCAAGAGTACGATGTGCAAACGCTTATTCGCGTTGGCTCCTGCGGTTCCATTCAAAAAGACGTCCACATCAGAGACTGCATTTTAGCTATGAGCGCATCAACGAATTCCCAAATGAACCGCATAACGTTTGGCTCTGTTGATTATGCGCCTACCGCTAATTTTGATTTGTTGAAAAAAGCTTATGATGCTGCAGTATCAAAAGGAATCGACGTCAAAGTCGGAAGCGTGTTCACGACGGATTTATTCTATAATGATCAAGCGGAGCACGAAAAATGGGCTGAATACGGAATTTTGGCACTTGAAATGGAAACGGCTGCTCTTTATACACTTGCTGCGAAATTCGGCAGAAGAGCATTATCTGTTTTAACGGTCAGCGACCATGTCCTGACTGGGGAAGAAACATCTGCTGCCGAAAGGGAATCGACCTTTAACGAAATGGTTGAAATCGCTCTTGAAGCTGCTATACAGGAATAAAACGGCATGTGCGGCGTCATGCCGCTTTTTATTTTTAAAAACATGTTCACAAAAAATGAAGGGAACGGCTTAGCTCCATTTATTACATCCACTCTCTTGTTTTAGAATTTGAAAGATCGTCATCTGCTCCTTTCTTTTATTGAACGTTATGATAAGTTATAATGTAGGAACCGTTTTTCTTCTGTTTGGACAAGTGTTAAAATAGGAGTGAGAGATTATACAAGGTGGGAATTTTTATGCATAAAATCATCGCAGTCACGATTCTTGCAGCTTTGATGCTTGCCGGATGCTCAATGCCATTTGATAAGCTTCCCTTTTTTCATGGAAGCGACTATGTTGAAGAGAATGAACCGCAAGCAAAAACAGTAGAAAACAAAGAACTCGTCCAAACAACGGAAAAAACCGTCCAAACAGAACAAATTGATCCGGAATTTTTGCTTGAGGAGCAATATTTTAATGTCGTACAAACGGTTAACGGTCAACCCGTTATTCAAAATCCTGACAATATTTTAGTTCTTGTCAATAAAGATTTTTTCCTTCCTGTCGACTATAAACCAAATGATTTGACAGTGCCAAACATACAGTTTTCATTCGGGGACGCGGATGTTCCGAAGCGTTATTTGCGCAAGGAAGCAGCTGCGGCACTTGAACAGCTTTTTCTAGCTGCGAAAAAAGACGGCGTGATTCTTTTCGGAGCCTCAGGCTTTCGTTCGTACGATCGGCAGGTTGAGCTGTTTGAAGCAGAAAAAAAACAAAAAGGGGAGCAAAAAGCAGTTCAAGCAGTAGCAAAACCTGGTCAAAGTGAGCATCAGACAGGGTTATCTATTGATGTGACGAGTGAAAGTGTAGATTTTCAAATTACTGAAAAATTTGGGGAAACGAAGGAAGGAAAATGGCTTCAACAAAACGCCCATAAATTTGGCTATATTATCCGCTATCCGAAAGGGAAAGAAGCGATCACAAAATATAAGTATGAGCCTTGGCATATTCGCTACGTTGGAAAGAAAGCTGCAAAAGTCATATATGAAAATAATTTAACACTTGAAGAATATTTCCAAAAAGTAAAGAAAATTTAACCGAAGCTCTCCCGCTGAAGCGGGATTGATTTTTTCATAAACAAGAGATGAAGGATGAAAGAGCGTTGATTTAACGTTTTGACTTGCCATTTCTTTGCCGACAGAAACACATAGATCGTTTGACGATATTGTAATTGTCGGACATAATGAAATGGATGGATTAAAGGGGGAGTTGTGTTGTATATTAAAAAACGAAATTTTTTCATCGCAATTGTACTGACGGTCATAATAACTAGCGGTTTTACGCTCACATTACTCAACTTTACGTCAGCATCTGAAAAAGAAAATGATAGTTTTGAGAAGCTTTATTCAGCATATGATACGTTAAAGCAAGAATATTATAAAAAAATAGATGATGAAAAATTGGTAGAAGGTGCTGTCAAAGGGATGGTAGAATCTCTCGACGACCCGTATACGTCATATATGGATTTGAAAGAATCAGAAGGATTTGAAGAAAATATATCTTCAAGCTTTGAAGGAATCGGTGCAGAAGTAACAGAGACGAACGGCTATATCATGATCGTCTCACCGATAAAAGGCTCGCCTGCCGAGAAAGCAGGGTTGAAGCCGAGAGATAAAATTTTAAAAGTTGACAATAAAAGTGTTGAAGGAATGTCTGTGAATGAAGCGGTATCTCTTATTCGTGGCGAAAAAGGAACGAAAGTAAGCCTTGAAATTGAACGGGATGGCGTCGGCACGCTGACCTTTACGATTACAAGAGATACGATTCCGATTGAAACAGTTTATAGTGAAGTAGTAGAAAATAAAATTGGAAAAATACAAATCACAAAATTTTCCGAGAACACTGGAAAAGAATTGGCAGATGTATTGACAGAGCTGAAGGAGAAAAAAGTAAAAGGAATTGTCCTCGATTTAAGACAAAATCCTGGGGGATTGATGGACCAAGCCATAACGATGTCAAATATGTTTGTAGACAAAGGCAAAAAGATTTTGCAAGTTGAAGCAAAAGACGGATCAAAGGATATTTATAAAGCGGAAAATCAACCAATCGTTGATGTACCGGTCGTAGTCATCACAGATAATGGAACAGCCAGCGCAGCCGAAATTATGGCCGCGGCTTTGAACGAATCGGAGGGAATTCCGATTGTAGGAGAAAAAACGTTCGGAAAAGGAACCGTTCAAAGCGCTAAAACGTTTGAAGACGGTTCGTCGATGAAATATACGATTGCCAAATGGCTGACACCTTCAGGCAAATGGATTCACGAAAAAGGAATAGAACCTCAATATAAAGTGACTTTGCCTGAATATGCTCATTTACCATATTTAAATCCGGAAAAAACGTTGCAGGAAGGCGACGTTTCAACAGAAGTGAAAACAGCTGAGAAAATGCTTCAAGCTTTAGGCTATAAAACAGATGTGGACGGATATTTTGATAAAGCATTAAAAAATACTGTTGTTGCTTTCCAAAGAGACCATCAATTAAAACAAACGGGGAAAATCTCACAAGATACGACAATCAAACTGATGGATTTAGTAAGAGAAAAAATTGAAAAAAATGATACCCAAATGAAAAAAGCAATTGAAGTATTGAAATCGAAGATGGAATAAAATTGACAGCAGCGGCTTGGTCTTCCGGCCGCCTTCTTTATTTTCAGATTTGTTCAAGCATATTGTTGACATTGAAAGGACTTTATTTAGGGAAAGTCCTGTTGCAAAATCTTTACTTAACTGATTTTTTCTATACGATGAAGAAAGAGGGAATGATTGCTAATACAACTAAGGCATCCAAATATATGTAAAGTGATCGCAAATAAAAAAGGGCAAGTGACAAATATTTTGCTTTTAAATTCTTGCCTACCTTCTCCACTTTTCATTTCATTTTAAAAAATTTAATAATCATAGACCTCCCTATCGTTCTGCCATTTTCATTTCTAAAATTTAAATAGATTTCTGTTGAGCTTTCATATAATGCGGCGAACGTTCGCTTCGATATTTTTGAATAGGTGTTAAGAAAAGGTATTAAAGTAAAATGCGGTATCGGATTTGTCGCATTTCATCCTCAGTTTCAGGAATATGTTGAAGATCCCTTTTGGCAGTGCGGTGTTTATCCATACAAAAATTGGATGAGTGGAGGCTGGTTAACAAAACCGGCCTCATTTTACTCAGATGGGAAAAGATCAATTTCCGTATAATGATGATCTTTTAATTTCACGAATTTAATTTCAAGAATTCCGTCAGAAAATACGGCTTTTGTCCCTTTTCTTTTCACAGGTGCAGGAAATACAAATTTTTTTTGTTGATTTTTTTCCGGATAATTCATAAGATGCAAATGATGTTGGTTATGCTGGATTTTTATCATTTTTTTTAAATCATCATTCATCGGAAGTTTAATATAGATAAATTCATCTGTCTCATAAAATTCAGGTGAAGGAGGAGCTTCTTTATGATTCATAATAGGAAAAGGACTGGTGAATGGGAATTGCTCCGTATAGTGTGAACCAAACGCTTGCTTCATTACTTCCTGAATATATTGTTCAACATGTCCGGCATTCATGTTTTTCCAAAGATTCATTGCTCACACATCCCTCTTCGACCCTAATTGTTACATTGTAATATATGACTGCTGCGGCAAGATCGTTCAAAACAATTTCTTGGAAAAAGCGATCGAAACAGAATATAATGTGTGATATGGGAAGGAAGATGATCTAGCATGAGATCAGGAATCATGTATATTAGTCTATCTTATATTTTATGGGGGATATTCCCTATTTATTGGAAAGTATTAGACCATGTGTCATCTGAGGAAATTTTGGCTCATCGAATCATATGGTCTTTTGTTTTTGTGTTACTGTTGCTTTTGTTCCAAAAACGATTTGCTGATTTTTTATATGAGTGCACCAAAATCATTAAATCACCCAAGATTTTGTTAACGTTGGCTCTTTCATCCTTCTTAATCAGCGCCAATTGGTTTGTTTATATTTGGGCGGTGAATCATGACCGTGTACTTGAGACAAGTCTTGGTTATTACATAAATCCATTGGTGAGCGTACTATTAGGAATGATCTTTTTGCATGAAAAATTAAACAAAGGGCAGCAGACCGCGTTTTTGTTTGCGGCTTTCGGAGTGCTCATATCAACTGTCCATTATGGCCATGTTCCGTGGACATCGCTTATTCTTGCGAGTACATTCGGGTTTTATGGACTGGCTAAAAAAGTGATAAAATTAGATTCTGCTTTTGGTCTGGCGCTTGAAACGTTTGTTGTGTTTCCAATTGGAATCATTTATGTGCTATACTTAGAATCGTTAGGAAGCAGTGTTTTTTTTGAATGGGATGCATCGACCAACTTTCTTCTAATGGGAACAGGCGTCATTACAGCGATCCCTTTATTGTTGTTTGCGAAAGGTACGCCTAAAATTCCGATGTATTTTCTCGGAGTCTTGCAATATATTGCGCCAACGATCACTTTTTTTCTCGGCGTTTTTCTTTACCACGAGCCGTTTACTGTTGTAGAATTGATCACCTTTGTTTGCATTTGGACAGGCATCATCATTTTTACAATGAGTGAACCTTCTTTCAAAACGATATGGAAGACTAGACTCTCAAAATAACCTCATGCAAGCAGGTTCCTCGAGGTGAATAAATGTGAATGATAATGAACTTCTTCATGCATACAGAAAACTTTGGTCAAACCGAACTCTTTCAGTAGGGTCAGATGAGAAAAAAACGTTGGAAGAGGCGATTAAAAAAGAACTCCTCGATGAAATGACTCACCCTAGAGTAAGAAAAAGTCCAGATAAAAAATTACTAGATGCGCTGAAACGCATTATAGCAGCCGACATTTCACCGGAAGAGAAGCTTGAATTAATCAGCAAGCATATGGAGATGTATGAGAAAATCTTAACAAAATAAAGAAGGTGGAAGCTTTGAAACCGATTGATCCGATAAGGGTTCAAAAAATCATTGATTCTTTTTTACATAAAGAGGTGTATATTCATCTTGAAACGACAACCGGTGCTTATACTTCACACCACAATCAAAACAGCATGACTATTGTCGCGTTTGTCCGAAATGCAAAAATTACATTTTCACAAGGTAAAATAAAAGGAACAGGACCATACCGTGTCGGATTAAAAACAGAGGAAGGCTGGGTGTATGCTGAAGGTCTTACCGATTATACCGTTGATGAACAAAATCGCCTGCTCATGGCCGGCCACGATCGAGATGGAAAGCTTGCCATTGCATTACAAATTAGTGAAACTCCATTTTCATAAAAAGGAGAGAGGAATAAATGGAAGAGAGGTTATTAGTGATCCTGCCTCATCCCGACGATGAATCGTTCGGAGCAGCAGGACTGATCGCTTTAAAACGGAAAGCAAACGTACCTGTCACGTATGCTTGCTGCACTTTAGGCGAAATGGGCCGCAGCATGGGAAAGCCTTTAATCGCCAATAGGGAGACATTAAAAGATATTCGAAAAAAAGAATTGGAGCAGGTCGCAAAAATTTTAAATATAAACGATTTACGAATGCTCGGCTATCGGGATAAAACATTGGAATTTGAAGATGAAGAAAAATTGGCAGACCACTTTGAACAGATCATCCGGGAAGTCAAACCGACCCTTCTTGTCACATTTTATCCTGGTTATGCTGTTCATCCAGATCACAACGCTTGTGGCGAGGCGGTTATTCGTGCGGTGAAACGCTTGAAAAGGGAGGAGCGTCCAACCGTTTATTGCATAGCTTTTTCAAACGATCGATTTGAACATATAGGCGAGCCGGATGTAGAAATCGATATATCTGAAGTTGCAGATATAAAAATACAGGCATTGAAGGCTCATCGATCACAAACTTATTCCATCGTAGAAAAAATAGAAGAAGGAGGAAAAGACCTCCCTCAATTTCAACAATTTTTTCATAAAGAAACGTTCTGGATTTACCCATTTGATGATGAAAAATAAACGATCGAATAGGCTGCTTTGAAAATATTTACAATACAGGTCTATCATCCTCTTTTTTGAAAAAATGATGAATTTTATCTCATAATATAGTAAAATATGAAGAAAGTTGTCGATATAAAAAGTAAGAAATTTAATTGTACGATAAACGAACATAGGATATCTCATATGAGGAGGAAAGGCTGTATGAAGAAAAAAGTGTTGGGATTAACGACATCCGCGGTTCTTGGATCTTCCGTTTTCGCAGGAGTCGCTTCCGCTGAAACGATTCGAGTAGAAGCCGGGGATACTCTTTGGGGAATCTCGCAAAGATATAATACTACTGTTGTAAAGTTAAAAGAAGCAAATAGACTTACAAGCGATACAATATACATAGGTCAGGTTTTAAATATTCCTTCAGAAGCATCGTCTTCTCCGAAAGCGAAACTAACTACTAATAATAAAACAGAGGCGGCTCCTAAACAAACTGGTTCGACATACATAGTGAAAAAAGGTGATACGTTATGGGGCATTGCCAAAAACAACGGAACGTCTGTCAGCGAATTAAAAAGGCTGAACGGATTAACCAGCGATTTAATTTATCCTGGACAAGTGTTAAAACTATCTGGATCCAGCCAAGCTGTATCTAGCGAAAAGGTTAGCGCCAAAGAACAGGTGCAGGCGCCCAAACAAACCTCACAAACTTCAAATAAAGCAAGTTCACAAAATACATATACCGTCCAAAAAGGCGACTCTCTATGGAAAATTGCTGTAAAATTTAAATTAACCGTCAATCAATTAAAAGCTGCGAATAACCTTTCATCTGACGTTATTTACCCCGGCCAAGTATTGAAGCTGTCAGGCTCTTCAGCCGATAGTGCACGTCAAGTGAATTCCGGTACAAAAACGAATTCTGATTCATCTACTCAAAACGGCAAAGTTTTAGTAATGATTCGAGAGGCCAAAAAATTAGTTGGAGTTCCGTACAGATGGGGCGGAAATACGCCATCTGGTTTTGACTGCAGCGGATTTGTTTACTATGTATTAAACAAAGTGACATCCGTTTCTCGGTTAAGTACAGCCGGTTATTGGAACATGATGAAACCAGTAAGTTCACCAGATGTCGGAGACTTTGTATATTTTTCAACATATAAAAAAGGTCCTTCCCACATGGGAATCTATCTTGGAAATGGGGATTTCATTCATGCCGGATCAAGTGGCGTGCAAATATCGAATTTAAACCAAAAATATTGGAACGATCGATATTTAGGAGCCAGATCTTACTTTTAAAATTATATTTTGCGAGAATGAGAAACATGAAGCAATCAGCCGTTTGTTGGCTGATTGCTTTTTTAATCGGAAGAATGATAGAATCGTCTAATTTGCCGATACATCCATCTTCCTTATAATAGGGATTTTGCATGAGTATGAAATTTGAACAAAAAATATAAGTTTTTTCTAGTAAAAGATTATTAATAATAACGTACTTTTCGGTACTATTTTTAAGAAATTAGTAAAATTAAAAGGTTTTAGTGATATTTTGAAAAATTTATTTAATGTCTATTTAACGACACTCAACAGATGTTTCAATAGATGTAAATTCAATCAATGAAGTACTAGAGTTTATGAAAGCATACTATAATATAATGTAAATGATGATATGGTTTGGATGGATGAGTTATTGTTAACAAACATGAATGGTAGAGTGATTGGATGTACATAATATTGTGTGATTGGGTTAGATTTTTTGGTGAAAATGAAGAAATTAGTAGAGTTTATTTTTAGCTAGATCTGCTATGGTCTGATCAGCTCTAGTTAAGTGTTTTGCCACTCTTTCCGCAACGTCTACCTAGTTTTAATATATACATGAATAAAAATAATATCATTTCAATATGTAGATATGATATAATTTAGCTAAAACTTGCATATACTGCATCTGAGGAGGTGTAGTATATGTGTCGAGAGGATGATAAAAAAATGTTAGCAGCTACTAATAAGAATAAACTTAAAAAGCCTATTATCACAAAAAATAAATTTTTAAATTTATCTAAAAAAGATTGGAAAGAAGCAAATGAAGTAAGTAAAAACACAAGAGGAATTTCAAAAATAACTTATAGGGATTTATTTGGAGGTAAATAAATTGACTGGTTTTTTAAATAGAGAAAACTGGAAACAAATTAAAAAGGTTATGAATTTGAAGCTGCCATCCTTTATCCGTCAGATACAAAAAGACCTCTTTCGTTTTTTATTCCTAATAAAAACAATCCATTAGAAGGAAAAATAGTTGATCAAATAGGTAATTTTTCTCCAGAAATAATTGAAGGAAGACCTAGAGCCAGAGAACAACAAGTTGTTGTTACTATTAAGCCAAGAAAAGTAATTATTGTAACTAATAATATAATAAATCAAAATGAAGAATTTGAATATATTTTAATTGCTCCAATAAATACTATTAAATTATCAGAAAAATCTAAAGATTGGTATGAAAAGTTAATTTATGATGAACATCCAATTTTCACATATATTCCCAAAGGAAATATAGAAAGATATGTGGATTTAAGTCAGATTATGACAATACATAAAAGTTTATTGCTGACAAAATATGATAAAATTCCAGATGAAAGAATGGAATTAATTGATGAAAATTTATTGCAGTGTTTATCTCTTGGAATTATAAAAGAAGAAGCTGAAAATATAATAAAAAATCAAAATATTGAAATTTAACAAAAAGTCATCATTAATAAAATAACATGATGGCTTTTTGTTTTGGTTACAGTACTTCTACCACCTTACATAGGATTTGTGAACAATTAACCAGCAAAAAACACCATTATATTATTATGCTTTTAGGCTGAGAAGTGATATCCAAGCTGTAAAGAATGCTTTACTTCCCCCTAAAACATCGGTCTGCTTGAGGGTCAAATCAATCGCTTACAAATAATAAAACGAGTGACTTGCGGACGAACTGGATTATTTTTGTTAGAGAAACAGGTACTTTATCGATTGTGATAACTATTGCGAAATAACAAATATAAACTTGTTTTCAACCCTTACTCGTTTTCATAAAAAATTTCGTAAGAACCATATTTAAAATCATTTCTAAACAAAAGATCGAAGTCATCACGAGAAACCATGTCTTCTATCTACAACAATCATCTGGTAGACCGATTGATCATCCCTTGAAAGCAATGGTTGGATTTTAAAAAATTCTATACGAAAAAATCTTGTCTCAATCGAGGTGTAAATAGATATTGTTTTTGCACAAAAATTGTTTTATAATCATTATGGAATTAAATAAATAGCATCCTCATTCACCCGATGAGGTAGAGGTTGCGGCTTTTATGAGTACTGCGAACGAGATGCAGAGAACATTGAAGACTTCGCTGGAAAGGGAAAGCCGCCGAAGTTCGCACATTTCTCTGGATGTGCGGACTGGGGTTGCCACCGAACAGGGGCAGCACTGTCACGGTTTGCCTGAAGAAAAGCAGCCGTGGAGCGCTATCTTCACGGAAGGGTTGATACGGGTAATGTTTGTATTGCCGCCGAATCACCTTCGGCGGCTTTTTTGGTGCGCCCAGCATGGGTGTAATCTCTAGGGTGAAAGTCCCGAGCTGCAAAGGCAGAAGAGCAGTTAGCTTAACAGAAGGGGATGGTGCGGCTATTTTGCCTTGGCAGATACGCCAAGTAAGTTCAAAGAATTTGGCGAATGGATCAGACGAAGACTTCGAATGTGTTTATGGAAAGAGTGGAAAACGCCGAAAACAAAAATTCGGAAACTCAGAGGATTAAGTGTTCCAACGCATAAGCCATTCGAGTGGGGTAATACGCAAGAAATACTTTCGGATTGCCTGCAGTCCCATTCTACACAAAACCCTCGACAACTCCTACTGGAGTCGACAAGGGTTAAGAAGTCTATTCGAAAGATATCAATTTCTGCGTCATCTTAATTGAACCGCCGTATACTGAACGGTACGTACGGTGGTGTGAGAGGTCGGGGGTTAGTCACCCACTCCTACTCGATTATCACCCGGCTCCTTTCCATGACAAAGAAAAAAGGAGCGATGAAAACAATGGAAAGCGTTATTAAAAAGAAGGAAACAGCTACGACCGACCATTCTTCGCCTAACCAGCTTCGACGCAAGCTAAAAACAAGGCATTTAACGATGATTTCTCTTGGTGGGACGATTGGCACTGGATTGTTTTTAGCCAGCGGTGGAGCAATTCATACTGCTGGGCCGGGCGGAGCGCTGGTAGCGTATATTGCAATTGGTATAATGGTGTATTTTTTGATGACCAGTCTTGCAGAAATGGCAGCTTATATGCCAGTTACTGGAACGTTTAGTACGTATGCAACTAAGTTTGTCGATCCTGCGCTCGGATTTGCTCTAGGATGGAATTACTGGTACAACTGGGCCATTACGATTGCCGCAGAGCTCTCTGCTGTGACTATCATTATGAAATTTTGGTTTCCTGATAGTCCTTCACTTTTATGGAGCGCTTTATGCTTAGTAATTATGTTTCTGCTTAATTATTTATCCGTAAAAGGATTTGGCGAAGCAGAATATTGGTTTTCGCTCATTAAAGTAATAACAGTCATTATTTTTCTTATTGTCAGCTTTTTAATAATTGTAGGTATTATGGGTGGTGAAGCGGTTGGATTTAAAAACTTCACCATCGGCGACGCTCCATTCCATGGTGGTTTCATGGCGACTCTCGGCATTTTTATGGCGGCGGGTTTTTCTTTCCAAGGAACAGAGCTGCTTGGAGTTGCAGCAGGTGAAAGCGAGGATCCGAAGCGTAACATTCCTCGCGCCATTCGGCAAGTATTTTGGCGCATTTTGCTATTTTATATATTGACTATTTTAGCAATCGGACTTCTTATTCCATATACGAATGAAAATCTAGCGAATAGCGATGTTACGGTCAGCCCGTTTACTCTCGTTTTTGACAAAGCTGGCATTGCGTTCGCTGCATCCGTTATGAATGCTGTCATTTTAACAGCGGTTTTATCAGCCGGAAACTCTGGTATGTATGCGTCTACTCGGATGCTTTGGGGGCTAGCAAAAGAGGGGAAAGCGCCAAAATTTTTGGCTAAGTTGAATCGCCGGGGAGTCCCTGTTAATGCATTACTGGTTACTGCTTCATTAGGAACGCTTGCTTTCTTGGCTTCGTTTTTTGGGGATGGGATCGTCTATGTATGGTTATTAAATGCTTCTGGTTTGTCGGGGTTCATTGCATGGCTTGGCATTGCAATCAGTCACTATCGTTTCCGCAAAGCGTATGTTGCGCAAGGGAGAGATCTCCGTGATCTTCCTTACAAAGCAAAATGGTTTCCATTCGGACCGCTGTTCGCTCTGGTACTTTGCGCGGTCGTCATTTTGGGACAGAACTACAGGGCCTTTATGGGAGAATCAATCGACTGGTACGGTATTCTCGTTTCTTACATTGGATTGCCATTGTTTTTAGCAGTTTGGTTTGGCTATAAAATCGTGAAAAAGACAAAGGTCGTTCCTCTCGATGAATGTGAATTAGACTAAAAAGCCGCTTGAAAAGACGCATTAGTATCCAAAATCTGCACGCTCGGTGTTCAACGGATTTTGTATGCCATCACAACGACGAAAACGCTCGTATGGTGCAGGACAAGTGTAAACGAATGATGATCCAATCAGAAAAGCCGCTCTTTCTTGATACGGAGCGGCATTCATCAGTTAAAGGGAAAGCTTCATCTTTTCCATCAAATGATTTGTTCTTTTTATTCCGATAATTAAGATTGTCTGTTCAGAGCTCCCAACATCCAGAGATGGGGGAATGGCGGAAAGGCGTCTTTCATTTGGTAAGATAGAAAACGATTGGATTAATCCATTCCTCCCTATATATAACTTGACATGTTAACATCTGCATGGATATGTAGCTTGGACCGTTTTTCGACGGTCTGAAAATAGGTGTCTTTCTTAATGTTGCCAAAATGTTAAATGATACATTTGAATTACAAGATCTATATATATATAAAATTTTAACTAAGCTACTGGTATGCGAAAGTTGAGTTCAATATAAATAAATTTCTATATAATTTATTGATTTATAGGGGGCTGTCTAATAAGTCGATTTTTGGGCTTATAGACGCCCCTTTAACTTTTTTTAAAACGTTGATATATTCATGCTTATGATTTGATGGATTTTGACTTTCTGGACAATCCCAGTAGTACAAACCACGTCTATGGTTTGTGCTGTCTGTAAAAATTATAATATTTTAAATTCAAAAGAATCTTAAAAATTAATGTGTTAAAAAAGGATATGATATAGTTATGTAGTGAAACAATATAAAAAAGAACGTGATGATTAGAAAGGAAATTTTTATGATGTCTTTAGAGCTTCATTTGCCAAAAGAAATAATAAATGTAATTGAATCTCGCAAAAAGCGGGTGCATTCTGATCAAGATCAAAGATTAATTGGACAAGGCGGTTTTTTGTCTGACGATCCAGTCATTTTGTATGATGCGCTGGTGGCATTGGCCCTTGGAAAAAATGTTTTGTTAAAAGGACCGACCGGTGCTGGGAAAACGAAACTTGCTGAAACGCTGTCATCATTTTTTTCTCAGCCGATGCACAGCATTAACTGTTCAGTTGATCTTGATGCCGAAGCATTGCTTGGATATAAAACGATTGTCAATTCCAGCAATCAAACAGCCATTGAGTTTGTCGAAGGACCTGTTATTCAGGCGATGAAAAAAGGGCATTTTTTATATATAGACCCCCATGCCGCAAAAGCGGCACCAGCAGATGATGAAAATAGTTCGTCCA
>ERZ1673760.15-NODE-15-length-50118-cov-22.035036_pt1 | contig 50118 bp, 32 predicted proteins | sample MGYA00580178_ERZ1673760 | MGnify/ENA primary metagenome ERZ1673760 (study PRJEB41219, sample SAMN04549630) | soil metagenome | isolation source: soil | place: USA: New Mexico, Bottomless Lake State Park, Lazy Lagoon | collected 2008-11-15 ... | reverse complement strand
GGTGTGAATGGGGGGAAAAGCTGGAGATAACTTCAAAGGCTTACCTATCCATATCCAACTTGGTGCAGGAAGCGATTTTAAAGCTGGTGTCAAAAGATCATGAAGCGGAAGGAAATCTATTTATGGTCGGCGATGTAAAACAATCCATTTATCGTTTCCGGCTGGCTGAACCGTTATTGTTTTTGGCGAAATATAAACGGTTTACCTCCAGCGGAACGAATTCTGGCTTGCGCATCGATTTAGCTAAAAATTTCCGCAGCCGAAAAGAAGTTTTGGACGCCACAAATTTTCTTTTCAAACAATTGATGGGAGAGACTGTAGGCGAAGTTGTTTATGATGAGGCAGCAGAATTGAAGCTTGGCGCACGTTATCCAGAGAACAGTAGAATGAATACAGAGCTCCTCCTAATAGACCGCCGGAAGGAGGAATTAGCAGAAAAAGAAGAAATAATGATTGAATTTGATGAAGAAGAATTGGAAACGGTGCAGCTTGAAGCCCGCCTTATGGCGAAAAAAATAAAAGAGCTTATTCAGGAAGGCTTTCCTGTTTACGACCGAAAACTTGATCGTACGAGACCTGTCACATACAGAGATATTGTGATCCTGCTTCGTTCGATGCCTTGGGCGCCGCAAATCATGGAAGAGTTTAAGCAGCAAGGTATTCCGGTGTATGCGAATTTATCAACAGGATATTTTGAAGCAACAGAAGTGGCCATTATGCTTTCGCTTTTAAAAATTATCGACAATCCTTATCAAGATATTCCGCTCGCTTCTGTGCTGCGTTCGCCGATTGTCGGCTTAAGCGGAAATGAACTTGCCATCATCCGTCTTTATAAGAAAAACGGTCCGTATTTCGATGCACTTGAATCATTTTTGCAGCAAGAAAAAGCCCATCATAGCGAGCTTTATCAAAAAGTAAGCGAATTTGTCAGCCGGCTCAATCAATGGCGGAACTTGGCGAGAAAAAGCTCCGTTTCGAATTTAATTTGGCAATTGTATCGTGATACTCGCTTTTTTGATTTTGCAGGCGGAATGCCCGGCGGAAAGCAGCGGCAGGCCAATTTAAGGGCATTATATGACAGAGCAAGGCAATATGAGGAAACGTCCTTTCGGGGATTGTTCCGATTCCTGCGGTTTATTGAAAGAATGCAGGAACGGGGCGATGATTTAGGAGCAGCAAGAGCTTTAGGAGAACAGGAAGATGTTGTCCGAATTATGACGATTCATTCAAGCAAGGGGCTTGAATTTCCGATTGTTTTCTGTGCAGGTTTATCTAAACGATTTAATATGAAAGATTTGACCAAAAAATATTTGCTCGATAAAGAATTAGGGTTTGCCTCGCTGTTTATCGATGAAAAAAAGCGGATTGTGTATCCTACTCTTCCTTATGTAGCTGTAAAAAAGAAATTGAGGATGGAAATGCTTTCGGAAGAGCTTAGGGTATTGTATGTGGCTTTGACAAGAGCAAAGGAAAAGCTGTTTTTAATCGGCACAGTGAAAGACGGAGAAAAAAAGTTTAAAGAATGGGAGCAATCATTCACTCACAGCGAATGGCTGCTTCCAGATTACGATCGTTTAAAGGCAGTATGTTATTTAGATTGGATCGGTCCTGCTGTCATCCGTCATAAAGATGCGGCAATTTTACGAGAAGAAGAAAGAGAAGCAGCGGATGAAATCTTCTCTTATCCGGTGAAATTGCAAATTGATGTGATTCCTGAAGAAAAATTAAAAGAGCAAAATGAGCAGGCAGCGGTTATGATGGATGAAAAAATGGACGCTTTGAGAAATTTCGTTCCTGTTCAGTCAACAAGTAGTTTCGCCAACCAAGTGCAAAATCAGTTGTCCTGGAGCTATCCTTTTTCAGATGCAGCCTCTCTCCGGTCGAAGCAATCGGTGACGGAAATCAAAAGAAGACTTCAATTTTCGGATGAATACAGCGACATTTCCATAAAGAAGAAAATACAAGGGAATTCCTCGTACAAGCGTCCGAAATTTATGCAGGCAAAATCTCTTACAGCAGCAGAAAAAGGAACGGCCATGCACACAGTGATGCAGCATTTGCCATTGGGTGAAGACTTGACGGAACAAACGATTCGACAAACCGTGCATTCTCTCGTGAAAAAAGAAATATTAACGGAGGAGCAGGTGGAAGCGGTCAATGTAGAAGGAATTGTGCAATTTTTTGAATCACCGCTAGGTAGACGCCTAAAAGGCGCAAAAAAAATTTTTCGCGAGATCCCTTTCAATTTGGCAGTGCCGGCGAACGAAATTTACGAAAAAGGAAGTTCTCTCAATACTGAAACGGTCATCGTTCAAGGTGTGATCGACTGCCTTTTTGAAGATGACGATGGGCTCGTTCTGTTAGATTACAAAACGGATGCGGTAAAGGATCGTTTTCCATCCATTGAAAAGGCAAAGCCGGTGCTTGCTTCTCGATATGAATTTCAAATTGACTTGTATGCAAAGGCGGTAGAGTCAATCTTAAAAAGACGAGTCGATGATCGGTATTTATTCTTTTTTGATACAGGGCTCATCATAAAATTATAGATTTGCAGACTATTTTAGAGGTGAGGCAATTGAGAATCTTGCATACGGCGGATTGGCATCTCGGAAAAACGCTTGAAGGTCGGAGCAGGCTAAAAGAGCAGGCACAGTTTCTTGATGAACTGTATGAAATTGTTGTAAAGGAGAAAATTGATGTCATTTTGATGGCAGGAGACGTTTTTGATACGGTGAATCCTCCGGCAGGAGCAGAAAAGCTGTTTTATGAAAGTATTTCAAGACTTTCTGATAGAGGTAAAAGACGTGTGATCATCATTTCCGGAAATCATGACAGTCCGGAACGATTGCAAGCAGCAGCTCCGCTGGCAAAGGAGCAAGCGATCGAGCTGATCGGCTACCCGAGAGGCGATGTTTTAACGGTTGAAGTTCCGCGGACAAATGAAACAATGAAGCTGGCGGCGCTTGCTTATCCGTCGGAAGCAAGGCTGAATGAACTGCTTTCAAACGAATATGATGAACTCTTATTGAGAGAACATTACGATGAAAAAATTCGCGGTTTGTTTACAATGATGAGCAGAGAGTTTGAACCTCATACGGTGAATATTGCCATGAGTCATCTTTATGTAGCCGGAGGCAGCACGACAGATTCGGAGAGACCGATTGAAGTCGGAGGAGCGTATACAGTTCGAGCTACAAGTCTCCCGGAAAAAGCGCAATATGTCGCATTGGGGCATCTTCACCGGCCGCAAAATGTTAAAAAGTCCAATGTGCCGGCAAGATATTCCGGATCGCCGCTTGCCTATAGCTTTTCTGAGGCAGGTTATACGAAGTCTGTCACAGTGATCGATGCAAAACCCGGCGAGAACGCGGTTGTCTCCGAAATTTATTTGTCGAGCGGAAAACCGCTTGTGAAATGGAAAGCAACTGGCGGTCTTCTTCAAGTTCACCAGTGGCTTGAAGAAGGAAGAGACAAAAACGCATGGATTGATCTTGAAATTTTTTTGACCGACAGCCTTTCATTAGAAGAAATTCATCGGTTGAGAAAATGGCACGACGGCTTTATTCACATCCGGCCGATTTTTGAAAAAGAAGCCGAAAAGGTCCAACAAGAAAGAAGAGAAAATCTCCCGATTGATGAAATGTTTAAACGTTTTTACAAAAAACAAACTGGCGGCGCCGAGCCGGAGGCAGAGCTCATTGAACTGTTTATGACATTGCTCTCTGAAGACTTAAAAGAGGAAGGAGCACAGTCATGAAGCCGATAAAACTTTCTTTAGCTGGACTGAATAGCTATCGAAAGATGCAGACGGTCGATTTTGAAACACTATGCGACGGAGGTGTCTTCGGAATATTTGGTCCGACTGGCAGCGGAAAATCAACGATATTGGATGCCATTACGTTAGCGCTTTATGGAAAAGTAGAGCGAGCGGCCAATAATACGCAAGGGATAATGAACCATGCGGAAGATCAATTATATGTCAGTTTTACATTTGAGCTTGAAGATGGCCGATCAAAAAAAAGATACACTGTTGAACGAACATTTAAGCGGGTGGATAATGTCAGGATCAACACAAGGCTGTGCCGGCTTCTCGAAATAGGAGAAGAAACGGTCGTTTTGGCAGATAAAACAAATGATGTAAATGACAAGATTTACGAGCTTTTAGGGCTGACGATAGAGGATTTTACCCGCGCTGTTGTCCTTCCGCAAGGGAAGTTTGCTGAATTTCTTTCTTTAAAAGGCTCGGAAAGAAGGAAAATGTTTGAACGATTGTTCAATTTGGAACGATTCGGCGACCAATTAAATAAAAAGCTGAAAAAACGTCTTTTGGAATCAAGACAGCAATTCGCTGAATTGTCAGCGGAACAAGCAGGTCTTGGCGATGCCTCGAAAGAAGCCGTTTTAGAGGCTGAAAAAACGTTTATACGCTGTGATACAGTGCTGAAAGAACGGGAAAAGCAGCTGGATGAGGCAGCAAAGGAATTTGAGCGGATTCAGACAATCTGGAATTTGCAGACGGAAAAAACGACTTATGAGAAAAAACGACAGGAGCTTGAGCAAGAAAAGGAGCGGTTTCAAGAAATCGAAGAAAAGCTGAAAAAAGCGGAGCAAGCGGAGATGCTGAAACCATATGCGGAAGCAGTGCTCGAACATTTAGCGGAAAAGGACCGTTTTGAAAAAGAAACAGAGCATTGGCAGCAGGAAGAGAAAAAGCTAGCAAGCCTTTATAAAGAAAAAAAGGAAGCTTTTGAAGCGATTCGTGCCAAAAAAGCTGTTGAAGAGCCGGAGCTTTTAACAAAACGTGAACTATTGAAACAGCTTATCTCATTGGATGCAGAAATCAAAGAGGATGAAGCATCGTTTGCAAAGCTGAAAGAAGACTATGAAGCATTGAAAATGAGGTTGCATGAAAAACAGCATACAGAGAGAAAGACGAGCGAATTATTAAATAGGGCGTTAGAGAAGCAGCAGGCTTTAAAACAGCAGGCGAAAGAAGAAACAGTTTCAAGAGAATTCCGGGAAAAAATCCAAAAAGCATATCAACAGAAGCTGAAAATCATGCAGCTTATGAAAGACGAATATGAATTAAAAAGCAAAAAGCAAAAGAAAGAAGACCAACTTAACGAATGGCGGGAAAAGGCTGACGAGTCCGCCCGCAAAAAGAGTGAATTAAACGAACGCCTGGCAGGTAATTTCAATCAATTACAAAAAGTTTATGATCGTTTATGCAGCCAAATGCGGGAGCATGAATTTTTTAAAGAAAAAGTAAAGGATGATTTACAGGCTGCAAAAAGTCAGCTTGAAGAAGAAAGAACAAATCAGGCGGCAGCTTTGATTTCCGAGCAGTTGACGGAGGGGGAGCCTTGCCCTGTCTGCGGCTCCACACATCATCCGGCCCCGAACAGACATTTTTCGATTGAACGTTTAAAAAAATTAGAAGAAACAACGCAGCAGCTAGAACGAATTTTCAAAGAATGTGATCAAACCGAACAGCTGTATTCCTCGCTGAAGCAAAAGCTGCAGGAGCTGTCTGAAGATTTACAAGCGGAACAGTCATTCCTTGCCGGAGTGAAAGAAATAGCGTCGACTAACGAAGAGCCGATCATTACGATGGACGATAAGCCTCATGATCTTTTGGCATATGACAAATTTAAAATCGAATGGAAAGCTTTGAACCAAGATTACTTAGAAATAAAAGACGCAATAAGAAAAACAATAGCAGACATTCGTGAAGTCAACCATATTACAGCACAAATAGAACCGTTGCTGGATGCTGGGGAAAAAGACTTATCCGAAATCATGCTACAATTGCAAAATGTAATAGAGCAGCTGGAAGAAGAAAAAAGAAAGTGGGATTTAGAGTTTGCTGATCTCGATATGGATCAAATCGAGATGTATGTAAAGGAAATTAGTAAAAAAGACTCGCTCGTTGAACAGCTGCACGAACGAATTGAAAAAAGCGTCAGCTTTATTCAAGAAAAAGAACAGGAAATCGAGCGGTTAAGGGAAGAAATACTCAATCTTTCCACTCAATTAGCTGCCAAAAAAGGAGAAATGGACAGGCAGGCAGAACTGATAGCCGATAAACAGAAAAGGCTCACAGCGCAAAGAGCTGCAAAGGAAAACCTTTTAACAGAACTTAAGAGAATCGATCTTGCCCTTGAACAGCTAAAAAGGGATGAACAAGCAGCTTATGATATTTTCCAAAAAACGGCAAATGAATATCAAAAAGCTGAAAGTCAGCTCCATACCGCCAAACAGCAATTGACAAGCTGTATAAGCAAGCTTGAAAAAGCGGAAAAAAATTGGAACGACCGAAAACAGCAGACTCCTTTTGCAAATGTGCATGAAGTGAGAAATTCCGTTTTGCAGGAAGAAGAAAAACTGGCTATGCAAACGAGTCTGGATCAATATAAAAAAGAAATGGAGCATGTAGCATCTGCAATTGAACGTCTGGAAGAAAAATTAGGCGGAACTGTTCTTAAGCAGGAAACATGGGAAGAAACGAAAAAATGCTTAGAAGAAGCTAGAAAGCAAGTAAACGAAGCAATGGAACAAAGAGGCGCGGCGGCAAAGCATTTGCAGCTGTTAAAGGAAAAACATGAACGATATGTGGAAATAGAAAAAGAGAAAGAAGAGTTGCAGCTTCTTCTTAATCGGTTAGAAAAACTTCAAGCCGTCCTGAAAGGGAATAGTTTTGTCGAATACATGGCTGAGGAACAGCTTCAACAAATAAGCTTTGATGCTTCACAGCGGCTTGGGGAATTGACAAGACAAAGATATGCGATTGAAGTCGATTCAGAAGGCGGTTTTATCATGCGTGACGATGCAAATGGCGGAGTAAAACGACCTGTTTCGACATTATCTGGCGGAGAAACATTTTTAACTTCTTTAGCCTTAGCTTTGTCGTTGTCCACCCAAATTCAGCTTCGCGGAAAATATCCGCTTCAGTTTTTTTTCCTTGATGAAGGGTTTGGAACGCTTGATGCAGAGCTTCTCGATACGGTTGTATCGGCTTTGGAAAAACTGCAATCGCAAAATTTATCCGTTGGCGTAATCAGTCACGTGCAGGAGCTAAGGGAACGATTGCCTAAGCGGCTGATCATTGAGCCAGCTGAACCTTCCGGAAATGGAACGACCGTGCGAATCGAAACGATTTAATTACATGAAGCAAGGATATTTCTGACCTAGTATGCCGTTACCAGTTAACAGCAAGTATTACATTCTCTAAAGGATCTTAACCGCTCAACGTGACGGGGCTGTCTAATAAGTCGATTTTCCGGCTTATAGACGCCCCGTTAATGTTTTAGAAATGTTGATATATCAATGTTTATGATGTTTCGTTTTCAATGGATTTTGACTATCTAAGACAGCCCCTACTAATCTTAGTATGTTTTGATTGCTGTGCTCATCCGTACTTTTTAACCGTTTTTCATTGTTTTGACAAGATGTATGCTGTTTCAGCATTCTCCAAATAAGCGAAAAAAGCAGGTTCGATGGTGACGCCTGCTGAATCATGCACAAATCGTTTCAGCATTTCCAAATAAGCTTAAAAACAGGAGAACGGTACCATCTGCAATTTACCCCGTTTTGAAATAGGTTGAGTAAAAGTTTTCCGTCAAAAAAATAAGACTATGAAAAGGCGAGTCTTATAAAATATAAAATTCCTCTTTTACAACGGGATGAAAATCACTTTACGAAATTAACTGTATTGTATGTTAATGTTGTGAGTGCGAATGCTTTCTAACTGTATAACAGTCCATGAAAAAACTAATGCAGGTTTTCAGCTTCTTTGAACTGATTCATAGTTTCACTCTATTTGTGCATCATGAGGACATCCACATTCCTAAAAAGAGTCTTTTGATCTGAAATGCAAAACAATGCGCTTTTTCTATTAAGCAGGACAACAAATTGAATGTCCTGCTCGCAAATAGTGTTTCTGAATCATAACATAATTCCAATCGTTATTTTTCACTAAGTCTTTTTAACGAACCAGGCGGCTATGCATTTGCCGTCTGGTTTTGATCATTTACGTCCGGATCGATTCCGTTTGTTATGCTGAGACCGTTGTTATTAATATGAAAATCGCCTGTGCAGCTGCTACCAGAGCCGCTGATGGATTTTGATGCTGATTTTGGAGATAAATAAAAGGAATCTCCGAAATTCACAACTCCTCCTGAAACGGAATTAATTTTTATCGGTCCGACAATCGCTGGCATGAGGAACATCCTTTTCCTTGTTGTCTCATAAATCACATGCGTAGAGAAAATCTATTGTTCAGGGATCAATATGTTTTGTCCTGTTGAAATTACCGTTGTTTTTCGTCGCCATCAACGTTTTTAGACAATTGTCGAATATGTTTTATTCGTGCTTCCGCGCATATTTCTTCGGCTGATCCAAAGTTCACGATGCTTGAAGATGAGATGCCCAAAATTTTTACGTGATCGACATATATGTTCGGAGAATTGTTTGAATATGCGCTGGAAAATTGTTCGTCAAAGGAAGGCTGAGGAATGGATTCGCGGAAAAGCTGATAGGAGCGAAACGACCCTTCCTTTGTATTAAATTTTTCATAGTCCCGCTGAACTGCCAGAACATTCGTTTTAGGGGTAATTTTTTTCGCGTCACCGATTTGGAATACGGAACAGATGTCTACTGAGTGTATATACGCCACTCTTATGTTCGCAAATCTTTTTAACAAATACATTAGTCTAATGACAAAGGAACAAATGGACCGATGATTAATGATTCAGGTGGCGTATCAAAAATGGAAGAAAGAGAGATTTTATCCGCATCCCCTATTAAAAAAACTGATGAACTTGAAACCCCTATGATTCTCACCATGCCCACATGCAAACCGTTATTGATGACGGTAAAATTCATGACAATTCGTCGCCTTTCTTTTTATTGGGGAAATGTTTAAAAAAATGATCGATCGATTGATCAATATCTTTTTTTACCTTTTCTTCAATCCATTGTATTTTTTCTTTTATATCTGTTTGCTCATGGAGACGGAGTCTTTGTAGATAATAAGTAATCCTTCCTTCAAGTTGTTTTCTAATGTCTTCTATGATGATAGCTTTATATGTTTCATCTAATTCATATTCATAGTTTTTAGCAAAGTCTTCAATCTTTTTCGGACATTCTTCTTGTAAATAACTATGAATGCTTTCAACGCATTGTTCGAATATTTGCTGTTTTAATTCGCTATGAACATCATCGACGTTTAGTTCTTCATTTTTTACGGAAAATTGTTCAATTGCTTCCTGATCAGCAGGATTTAAGCCGATATTCAAGACTCCTTCGAGCGTTTCGATTTTCAATTGGTCAAATTTGTACTCAACTTTTTCAATATTTGTATAAGGTTTGTTTTTGATCTCTTCCATTTGTTCTTCAAGGTAAAGAAACCCTTTTTCCAGATGGTCGATTCTTTTGCTTTGGGAATGGAGATATTGTTCCAATTTTATGATATATTGCAATAATGATTGCACAGTGTAATTCATGATGTTCTCCCCACCTTTATCAGCATTCGTTACCATATTTATATTCTTTTCCAAATGAAAGGTGAATCGCTATGAAATGCTTGGTGGACGGAGAGGCACAATGACTCCGTTTCCCTGGCCGGATGGAGCGGGAGCCGGTTCAGTAAATTGTCCTGTGTTGTATAAATTCGACAGCGGTTTTATGATTCCGGCGCTGCCGATTTGAAATACGGATGAATTGGCGATCGTTCCGATACGTATAAATTGTATGTGAATCGATTGTTGAATATAAAAATTCATAAAACCACCCTCTAAGCGTTTAACACTTGCGGCTGATCAACGAGATCACTGTCAAACGTATTCGTAATGCTGTTTTGATTAAATACGTAAAGACCGTCGCCTGTATTGAAGGAACCGGCCCCTGCGAATGTTTTCACTTCACTGTATGGTGAAATGTTTACGACGTCTCCGACATGAACGACACTGGCTGTCCCGACGCTATTTACCTTCATAGCACCAACAATTGCAGGCATCGCTTTCCATTCCTTTACCTTAAAAGTTATTTAGCTATTTTTAGTGTATGTTATGTCTTGAAAACTGTGATAAACATTTAGAGTCGCATTTTTGTATCCTCAATATTTCACAAAATAACTATGCAAAATTCGTGGTGCTTTTAGCCCGTTTACATGAAAAACTCCATCAAATGATTGCACAAAAAAATTTTTTTGCCCGAATAGCATGATGACTCTTCTTGTTTTACAATGTTTTTCATTTGTCAAGGAAAAATAATGGAAAAAGTACAAAAAAATTATTATTCTTACTTGACATATAGGATTAATACGATTAAAATGTAACTCAATATTATTTTCTTAAACTATCAAAAAGTTTTTGTCATGAAAATCCCTACCGTTTTAGTCGAGATTAATCTAGTAAACTTTCAGGGGAAGGGGGCATTTGGTGAAGGTTTCAAGCAGAGGTGAATATGCATTACGTGCTTTGCTTGTACTTGGTCAGCAACAGGGAAAAGTCTGTCCGATCAATGAAATCGCCAAACAAACGCTAGTTACGGTCAAATACTTGGAACAAATCTTGCTCCAATTAAGAAAATTGGGGTATGTGCACAGTAAAAGGGGCATACAAGGAGGCTATATGCTCCGTTTATCGCCGACTGACATTAACATAGGGGAGGTTATCCGGCAAATTGAAGGTCCTTTATCTCCAATGGGGTGTGCCAGTACGACGGCTTATGTGCCGTGTCCATTGGAAGATAAGTGTTTATTAAAGCCGCTTTGGACGGTTGTACGTGACACAATTGCCCGCGTTCTTGAAAAAACAACTTTAGATGATTTATTGAATAAAAGAATTACAACGGGAATGGGGGGAGAGAGCTTTGTTAAAAACGAAAATTGATCAGGAGTGGATTGAAAGAATTATACGTTCACTAGAAGATTTGGAATACGGATCTGTGCAAATTATTGTACATGACTCAAGAATTACACAAATCGAAAAATTAGAAAAATTCCGTTATCCTTTAGAACGAAAGGATAGCCATAACAAAGGGGCTAAGTGAACATATAAAACAATATCATAAAGAGGTCGTCGATCGGTCCACCGAAGACTCCCTATGTTTTTTCAATATTCCCGGATTGAGGAAGTTTTTTTATTTATAACACCGCCATCGAAACATAGCGGAATAGGAGATGAATTTTATGAATATTACAAATAAACGTAAGTCAAAAGGACTATTTTTTCTATTATCTGTTATTACAAGTGTAGCTCTTGTTTTAAGTGCTTGTGGTTCAAAAAATGAAAGTGCTAGCTCCAGCTCAGAGGAAGATAAAAAGGCTGTCGAGTTATTAAACGTTTCTTATGACCCTACACGGGAGCTTTACCAAGACTTTAATAAAGCTTTCGCAAGCTATTGGAAAGAAAAAACTGGTCAAAAGGTTACGATTAAGCAATCACATGGCGGTTCTGGCAAGCAGGCGCGGTCTGTTATCGATGGTTTGGAGGCAGATGTTGTAACGTTAGCGCTGGCTTATGATATTGACGCCATTGCAGATACTGGATTGATCGAAAAAAATTGGCAACAAAGATTGGATAAAAACAGTTCTCCTTACACGTCCACTATTGTGTTTCTAGTACGCAAAGGAAATCCGAAAGGTATTAAAGATTGGGACGATCTTGTCAGATCTGATGTTTCGATTATAACCCCCAATCCAAAAACATCGGGTGGAGCGCGCTGGAATTATTTAGCTGCATGGGGATACGCATTGAAAAAATATGGCGGCGATGAAGAGAAGACAAAAGAATTTGTTGCAAAAATATATAAAAATGTTCCAGTATTAGATTCCGGGGCAAGGGGTGCTACAACAACATTTGTCGAAAGAAAAATCGGTGATGTTCTTCTTGCTTGGGAAAATGAAGCTTTTCTAGCCATCAATGAATTAGGAAAGGATCAATTTGAGATTGTTGTGCCTTCTGTAAGCATTTTAGCAGAACCTCCTGTTACTGTTGTAGACAAGGTGGTTGATAAGAAAGGAACGCGCGAAGTAGCTGAAGAGTATTTGAAATATTTGTACACGGAAGAAGGACAGGAATTGGCAGCGAAGCATTATTATCGTCCAACATTGCCAAAAGTCGCTGAAAAATATAAAGATACATTCCTGCAATTGGAACTCTTTACAGTTGACGAACTGTTTGGGGGCTGGAGAGAGGCTCAGAAAAAACATTTTGACGACGGCGGTATTTTCGATCAAATTTATCAACCGAAATAATGATTTGTTCCGATGAATGGAGGATTGGAAGTGGCCAAAACAAAACAACAGCACAGAAAAGGGATTATTCCAGGTTGGGGCCTCACGATGGGCTTTACGCTAACTTATCTTAGTTTAATAGTGTTGATCCCCTTGTCCGTTATCTTTTTAAAAGCCTCAACACTCAGCTGGGAGCAATTTTGGCAAATCGTCACAACTGACAGGGTGGCAGTCTCGCTTCGTTTATCTTTTGTTTCTTCATTTATTGCCGCTGCCATCAATTTAGTTTTTGGTCTTTTGCTTACTTGGGTGCTAGTGAAATATGATTTCCCAGGGAAAAGAATTATCGACGGATTAATCGATTTGCCGTTTGCTCTCCCAACTGCAGTAGCGGGAATTTCTTTAACAGCTGTTTATGCCCCGACAGGTGTTATTGGACAGTATTTGGACCGCTTCGGTATTGAGGCTGTTTATACCCCGCTCGGTGTCGTAATTGCTTTAACGTTTATCGGATTGCCGTTTGTTGTGCGGTCTATCCAGCCCATTTTGCATGATTTAGATCAGCAGTACGAAGAAGCGGCAGCTGTTTTAGGTGCAAACCGTTGGCAAACGTTTTGGAAAGTGATTTTGCCATCACTTGTTCCTGCGATGTTCACCGGGTTTTCGCTCGCATTTGCGCGGGCGTTAGGCGAATACGGATCAGTCGTTTTCATTTCCGGCAACATGCCAATGAAAACGGAGATCGCCCCTCTTTTGATCGTCACCAAATTGGAACAGTACGATTATGAGGGGGCAACAGCGATTGCCGCTATTGTATTGATTATCTCTTTTTTCCTGCTTTTTCTTATAAATTATTTGCAGTGGAGAACGAGTCGAAAATATTTTATTCATTAAGTCACTAAGGAGATGTTATGCCTCAAATGGGTACTAAAATGAAGAAACAGCCTCTTGTCGGTGTTCATACAGAATCTGCGTGGATTCGTTTTATATTGACGGGAACGGCTCTATTATTTGTTGTTTTTTTTCTCATTATCCCGCTAATTACTGTTTTTACAGAAGCTTTGAAAAACGGTTTAGAAGTTTATTTTGCTTCGGTTACAGAACCGGATGCTCAATCAGCGATCCGTCTTACACTTTTGACCGCAGCAATAGTAGTGCCATTAAATTTTATTTTTGGTATTGCTGCGGCATGGTGTATCACAAAGTTTCAGTTTCCCGGGAAAACCTGGCTCATCACGCTTATTGATTTGCCGTTTTCTGTATCGCCCGTTATCGCTGGTTTAAGCTTTGTTTTATTGTTTGGTGCACAAGGTTTGTTAGCGCCGGTTTTAGATTCGCTCGGATTGAAAATAATCTTTGCTGTCCCAGGCATAATTTTGGCTACTTTATTTGTAACTTTTCCGTTTGTAGCCCGCGAGTTAATACCGGTCATGCAGGCAAAGGGGAGTGAACAGGAGGAAGCCGCTTTATCTTTAGGTGCCAGCGGATGGAAAACATTTTTATTCGTGACGCTTCCAAATGTCAAATGGGGAATTTTATACGGCGTCATCCTGTGCAATGCGAGAGCAATGGGTGAATTTGGAGCCGTTTCTGTTGTGTCAGGGCATATACGAGGAATGACAAATACGATCCCGCTCCATGTAGAAATTTTATATAATGAGTACCAATTTACTGCTGCATTCGCAGTCGCTTCCCTTTTAGCTATGTTGGCGATCGTTACATTAATTGTTAAAGGGGTGCTTGAATGGAAGGGTGTAGTTGATGGAAAAGGGTAAGGAGTGTGCATCATGGATATCAATGTGAAGCAAATTTCTAAAAATTATGGCTCATTTCAAGCATTAAAAGAAGTAAATTTAACAATACCGTCAGGGAAGATTACCGCTTTGTTAGGTCCATCCGGTTCAGGGAAAACTACGTTGCTGCGGCTGATTGCCGGATTGGAAATGCCTGATAGCGGAAGCATCTATTTTGGCGACCATGATTATACGACAAAAACGGTCCGTGAAAGAAATGTCGGTTTTGTTTTTCAACATTACGCTTTATTTCATCATATGAACGTTTTTGAGAATATTGCATTCGGACTTAAAGTGCGTCCACGAAAAGACAGACCGTCCAAACAAGACGTCCAACGAAAAGTAAATGAATTGCTTCATTTAGTCCAATTAAATGGTCTTGATCGCCGTTACCCGGCTCAATTATCAGGCGGACAGAGGCAAAGAGTTGCATTAGCTAGAGCGTTAGCAGTGGAGCCGAACGTGCTTCTGCTTGATGAACCGTTTGGAGCTCTTGATGCAAAAGTTCGTCAAGAATTGCGGCGATGGCTGCGGCAGTTGCATGAACAATTACATGTAACAACTGTTTTTGTCACGCATGACCAAGAAGAGGCCTTAGAGGTTGCTGATCAAGTGGTAATCTTAAATAATGGACAAATTGAGCAAGTCGGAACACCGGATGAAGTATATCAACATCCAAAAACGAAATTCGTGTATCAGTTTCTAGGGCGTGTTAATGTTTTTCATGCTGAAGTGAACGATGGTCGCCTACATATCGGAGAAGCATTATTTGCTGCACCTGATGAAAACATTCAAACGAAAAAAATGATCGGGTATATTCGTCCTCATGAAGTGCGAATAACTCGACATAATGATAATCAAAAATCAATTCAAGTAAAGGTTCGCCGCATCCAATCTTATGGTCCGATTGTCCGTTTGGAATTGGAAAGATTGAAAACGAATGATCTGATCGAAGTGGACTTGAGTGTTGAACAGGCGAATCAACTGAACGTGAAAAATGATGAGATTCTTTATGCTGACTTGGAAAAAATAAAGTTTTTTTCAGATTCTCCATCCGTAGAATGAATAAATAATGTCGCCAAGATCATTATCACTCGAAAAGCCTGCATTTTCAAAAAAAGAATGTAAATAAATTTGACTAATAGTTTTTATAAGGACAAATGGGGTAGCAAAATGAGGAGAAAAAATCAAAAATCTTTGCTTGCCTTGCTTTTAATCATGATTGTTAGTTTATTTGCTGTTATATCCGGCTGCTCAGGAGAAGAAAAGAATGTAAAAAGCGCCGGTGAATCTCAAGAACCAAAAGATAAAGAGGAGAAGGTAGTTAGAATCGGATATCAAAAATACGGGACATTAAACATCTTAAAGAAACAAGGAACGCTGGATAAAGCGTTAAAAAGTCACGGATATTCTGTCGAATGGATTCAATTTCCGGCAGGTCCGCAGCTTTTGGAAGGGTTAAATGTCGGCAGCATTGATATCGGGCATACTGGCGAAGCGCGCCGATCTTTGCACAAGCGGCAGGCACTGATTTAGTTTATGTTGGTCATGAGCCAGAAAGCCCTCTTTCAGAAGCTATTCTTGTTCCAAAAGATTCACCCATCCGCACCGTTCAAGATTTAAAAGGTAAAAAGGTTGCGCTCAACAAAGGCTCAAACGTCCATTACTTGCTCGTAAAAGCTTTTGATTTTCCTTTTAGTGCTTTGGATTTCAGGCTGCGGCAGCAAGGAGGGGGCAAATGAGACCTCCAATGCGGAAAAATCAAATGCCAAAGCGGAAGAGGAGACATTACCAGACGAACTTAGAATTGGCTATCAAAAATCATCTATTTTGCTTAAAGGAAAAAGGCAGCTTAGAAAAAATTTTGGCTGAAAAAGGAGTTAAAGTCACATGGCATGAATTTCAATCAGGACCGCCATTATTAGAGGCGTTGAATGCAGGAAAAATTGATGTAGGATATGTAGGCGGAGCACCTGCTGTACTTGCAGGAGCCGTTTCAGATTCTGAATTAGCCTATCTTGCCTATGAACCGGAAGTATATCGGGCGATTGTTGTTCCAAAAGATTCACCTATTCAAAAGATAGAAGATTTAAAAGGGAAGAAGGTTGCTTTTGGTAAAGGATCGAGCGCACATTATTTGCTCCTTACTGCTTTAGAGAGTGTAGGGCTGACTTTGAATGATATTATTCCTGTCTATTTACAGCCTTCAGATGCTAGAGGAGCTTTTGAACGCGGCAATGTCCATGCATGGGCGATTTGGGATCCATATCTTGCGGACGCAGAAGAAAGTGGAGGTGCTAGAATCATTGCCGATGCAAAAGGTCTCCCGCGTCAATATGGATTTATCGTGGGAAGACGCGATTATTTTCAAGAAAATCGTGAACTTCGAAATCTAGTGATCAGTGAACTAGAGAAGGTTCACAAAGAGATTCAAGCAGACAAACAAGGGGCTGCCGAAAACTTTTCACAGAAAACAGGCATTTCGAAAGATGTATGGAAACAAAGTTTGGAAAGAAGAGAATATGGAGTATTTGACATCACACCTGAAGTGGTGGATGCCCAACAGAAGCTTGCATATACTTTTTTAGAGGCAGGATTGATAAACGAGAAAATAAATGTGCAAGATGCTGTTCTTTCAGATTAACGAAGCAAGAAAGTGGTCATTTCATGCTTTATAAGTTATAATGACCCTGAAACGGAATGTTCAAAAGAAAGATCCATGCGATATCGATTGACAAGCGCAAATAGTTGTCCTTTTACAAATGGAGGTGTTTATCCCTCCATTTGTTTTTGTGGAGAACAGTTGTCCTTATCTTCACGGAAGCGGTAATGGCCGGTTTGCAAGCGGGCTGTCTGTGAACCTTGAGGCCGTTTTTCTTTTCAAAATTTTTTTCATTGAATGAGATAATCTTTTCGCTGCGGGAAAGGATGTAATGAATGGAAATTACCCGTAAAAATCCAAACTCGTTTTTAACGAAAACAAACGGCTATTTGCAAGGGTATTCGTACAGTTTAAATCCGTATGTCGGCTGTTCATACGGCTGCCATTATTGTTATGTACAAAAGCTTCCAGTCGCATTGTTTAAGAAAAAAGAGTGGGGAACATGGGTTGAAATAAAGGATGAAAAGCCAAACCAATTTTTAGGCGAATTGAAGCGGGCCAAGAAGAAAGGGAAAGTGACGATTTTCATGTCATCCTCAACAGACCCTTACCAGCCGCTGGAAGCGAAGGAATTACGAACAAGAAGGCTCCTTGAAGTGATAGCAGAAATGCCTCCGGACTTTTTATTTGTCCAGACGAGAAGCCCGCTTGTCACTAGAGATATTGATATCTTTCAAAAATTGGGGGATCGGGTGCTTGTCAGCATTACCATTGAAACGGACAGAGATGATGTGCGCAAAATTTTTTCCCCAAAGGCGCCGCCGATTCAAGCTAGGATCAATGCGCTTAAAAAACTAAATGAAGAGAACATTCCGTCACAGGCGGCAGTTTCTCCTGTACTGCCTTTTTCTCCTAATTTTACGAATCTATTACGGAATGCGACGAAACGAGTCTGTTTAGATGATTTCTTTTTAGGAGATGGAAGCGGCGGAAGACGATCACAGGCGCTCGGTTTGTCAAAGCTTTTTTCGCAAATTGGAGAAGAAGAATGGTTTTCCCCTGAAAACATCGAATATGTGAAAGACTTATTTTTACATGTGTTTGCGAAAGATCAGCTGTTCATTTCTAGGCAAGGCTTTATTCCGCCCGATGGGAGTCATGAAGAATGATCGATTCTCATATTCATTTGGATCAATACGATCCAAAAACTATTGATGAGCAAATCAAAAAGTGGCAGGAAGCGGGCATTACTCATGTTGTGGCCGTTTCAACCGATTTAACATCCGCCTATAAAACGCTTGAATTGAAGCAGAAACATGAAGATTTTATTATAGCAGCTGCCGGCTTTCACCCTGAACAGGAGATTCTTGAAGAACGGGAGCTTGAAGAGCTTCTAACGCTGATTCGAACAGAGAGGGCGATTTCAGCTGTCGGGGAAATAGGTTTGCCGTATTATGAAAAAGAGCGATTATTTGCAAAGTATTCGGAACAAACTTATATAGATGTCTTGAAGGAATTTTTGAAAATCAGCGTTGAACATTCACTGCCAGTTGCCTTGCATGCAGTTCATGAAGATGCGGAAAAAGTTTTACATCTTTTGCAAAAACATCAAGTGAAAAAAGCGCATTTTCATTGGCTTAAAGCGGCATCATCTGTAGTGAAGGAAATTTGTAAACAACACTATTATATTTCTGTGACTCCGGAAGTTTGCTACCGCCTGCGCGATCAGCAGCTTGCTGAACAAGTTCCGATGGATCAGCTGCTTATTGAGACGGACGGCCCTTGGCGGTATGGGGGAGCGTTTAAAAATGTTGACACAACCCCGTTATTTTTAAAGGAAATTTGCCGCAAATTGGCGAATATTAAAAAGAGGCCGCGTGAAGATATTGTGCGCACAACTGCAAATAATGCGAAAAAACTTTATCTTAATTGGGGGTAGAACATGAAGCTTGTCACTGCAAATATTCACGACAGAACGTTTATCGGACTAATTTTTAACGAAGATTCGGTTATTGATATTCAAAAAGCGGAACAGAAGCTTTATGAATCGGAAATATCGCCTGCATCGCTGCTAGCGTGCATTGAAATGGGTGAAAAATTTGTCCGCCATATTGAAGCATTACAGGAATGGGTTGCGAAGGAAAAAGAAAGGGAGACATATGTCTATCCGCTGTCAGCTGTTAAACTCCAAGCACCGATTCCACGGCCGAAGAAAAACATTATGTGCGTCGGTAAAAACTACCGTGACCATGTTGCGGAAATGGGAAGCGAAAGTGATATTCCTTCCGATTTGATTCTGTTTTCCAAACCTTCAACATCCGTTATTGCTCATGAAGGAGAAATTGATCCTCATCTTTATTTAACCGACGAACTTGATTATGAAGGGGAACTTGCAGTTGTCATTGGGAAAAAAGGAAAACAAATTCGTGAAGAAGAAGCCTATGACTACGTTTTTGGATATACGATCATCAATGATGTCACAGCAAGAGATTTGCAAGCTCGCCACAAACAATATTTTTTAGGAAAAAGCTTGGATACATCATGCCCGATGGGACCGTATATTGTACATAAATCGGCTGTTTCGAATCCACAGCATCTGTCTATCGAGACGAAAGTTAATGGCGAAATTCGGCAGCAAGCCAATACAAATCAAATGATTTTCCCGATTAAACGGATCATTTCCATCATTTCTCAAGGCATGACTCTTGAACCGGGAGATATCATTGCAACAGGTACACCTGCGGGAGTCGGAAAAGGCTTCAATCCGCCGAAATTATTAAAGCCTGGCGACACTGTCGAAATTACGGTAGAAGGAATTGGCACGTTGAGAAATAAAGTCAAGGAAATTTAAAAGCGAAAGGACGGGCAAGAGTGAGCCCCTTTAATCTTTCGTTTTAGTGCGTCTTTGTCAATTTAGTGAAATCATTTTATTTATCATAGTAATTGCTATGTTTTTGGCTGATCATTTGATATGATGAATGTGGACTTGCAAGTATAAATGGGGGAGGGCATTTATGACACATTTGCATATTACATCATGGGTCATTTTGCTGATTTTGTTTTTCATTGCGTTTGCCAAACCTTCAAAAGGTTTGCATATGGCTGTGCGAATCTTTTATTTAATCGTGTTGGCAACTGGACTTGAATTAATTTTCCGCTATAATGTGTTCAGCATGGCCAACTATGTAGGGGAATATGTCGCTAAAATTTTCCTTGCCATCGTTTTGATCGGGCTTATGGAAATGGTTTTGGGTAAAAAGAAGAGAAACGAATCGTCCAAAGGCATTTGGATCGGCTTTTGGATTGTGCTGATTCTCGTCATTTTGCTTGGATTTAGACTGCCTCTTACTTTTTAAAAAATATGTTGATGCAAAAATATAGGAGCGTATTTCGCAGCCTTGCGACACTAGCAAGGCTCTATTATTTTTCTTTCTTGTCTTTGACAATAAAAACCAGCCTTAAAAAAACATCCAAATCCTATAATTATTAGAATTATATGGCCTATATTTTATATCATCAATGGTTAATGAAAATAAAAAAGCTCCAAGCAAAATAAATGGAATAGCTAATAACCACCTCAAATTATGAAACTCTCCTTATCTCGTTTTTTATTAAGGCTATGAATAACAATTCGATATGAGTTCATTGAAACCTTGCTAATCGACAAAAAGTTGGACGAAATTCTGCGGATTGGAAAAAGTTTCAATGCAGGCGATGCTTACGTTTACTGCAATGAATTATGGCACTATCGCTTCAATAACTAAAAGATATTGCATTTTCTTTTTCATTATTCCTGTGATAAATAATTAAACGACTCTGGATTAGTTACTTCAATTTCGATATTCATTTTCGCCATCGATAATAATTTGTTGACAAATTTAACGATGTCGATCATACGATCAGGCATATCAAATGCTAATGCTGTTTCTATCCTGAAAATACCCAAATTCCAAAATGTATAAACTTAAAATATTCGACAGAAGGGTATTTTCATCCTTCCGATGGCGCCGAATTTTTTCGGAATGGGGGTCTATCTTAAATTCAGAAACATGGTAAGAACAATCCGGTTTTAAACCTAATAAATCTTCGATAAAAAGATATTCATATTCTAAATATTTTTCATCTATGTCTTGTAATTGAAAAATAACAACTTTAATATGATTAAAATTTTGAATAAAGCTTTCTTCCGTTTCTACTCCTATTCATTCAGGAAAATCTGATAAACGGCTTTCTCTTCTAGTATCTACGATAACTAAGTAACCGAGCGTATCATTGTCCAAGATATTTATTTCAAAAAATTCAAGCTTATTTGTTCGTAATAACCTTTTGTTTCTTAACAAATTCCACTCCACCTTTTATAGAAAGCATAACTATTTTTATAGTTTAATTGGTAAAACTCATCATACTAATAGAATACCAAAGTTTTAGCCATTTTGATTTAGGTACTCCCCGCTTAAAGTTTTTTCATTACTTCTACCTATATCCGCTGTTCCAATTACCTTTATTGATATGAAGGACATTGAGCATTTGCCGGATCATACAGTCTGTCCAAGTCCATTTCCCCAATCACCGAGTTATTCAGCAGCTTTACTTTAGTAGAAGCTGTAACAAATTGCAAAGACAAAATTTACAATAGATAATAGCACAATATTTCCTGGTAAAAATAAACGAGCATTTAAATCAAAATACTTGAACGGGGAGGTTTATAAAATGGCAGAGGAGGATGATGATATAACTTAGTTTTCTTTTTGTAAATATCCTAATGTTTTAGGTTCATATTTTTGTTTTTATAAACATTTTTCTGTAGCGCAGTCTACATTGATGTTGGGCAGCCGGTCTGTTTCGCCCATCATTGAATAAATACTTCGCCACAGGGTGACAATTCGAACGAATAGAATCTTTTTGAATATCCAGCATGATCAGGCTGCAGCTGTTTTTTATGTGTCTCCTTAAAAAATTTAAATGACTCTTCTCTGCACTCCCCCTATCAATTGCAAAGCTTTCATTACTCCGATTGTTTAACTAAAAGTTTTTTCCTTGAATTGCAGTTATGAAATAGAGCTGACAAAGCTTCGTTCCCCTGTGCTTACAGTGAATTCAAACAGGTCTTTTTGTTTGTCTCCCCGATGAAAAAAATGCTGGACCGTACAAAGAGAATCCGTATTATCAAATATAAAAACAGATGCGCCTTTCATCGGTTTGTTTCCATGGTGATACAACAATTGATTGTGGCAGTAAATGATGTCATAAACGGAAAAAGATAAAGCATTTAAATGGTGTACAAACATTATAAAGCTTTCATCATCCAATTCATTTAAAAAACAATGAAATGCATAGGGGAATGTCTTCTTGATTCGAATTTTTCCGCCTGACCGCAAGTATTCTTCCTTATTATGTCCAACATCAACCCATCGGCCGTTTTTCAAAAGTTCAATGTGCTGATCGTTTAAATCATCAAGAGAAATCTGTTCATCATCTTCATCATCGATCAAAATCGGTTCTGCTTGAAGCATTTCAACGGTTGCGGTCCGAAAACTCCTTTTTTGTTTATGGAGAAGTTCATTTTTTACGTCCGAAAACAATATGAACACCTCAATACTTTTTATTGATTGTTTTAGACAAAATGCTTTCTTTTTATACAAATGGGCAGGTAACATTGAACTTTTTTTGCATACAATAGCTACATCTTTCATGTTATAGATAGTGGGGTGATAAGCATATGTGTGGAATTGCTGGCTGGGTAAATTTTCAACAATCACTTTTCCAAAATACTGAAATAATGGAAGACATGATTGATACGTTAAGCAAAAGAGGGCCTGATGATACAAATATTTGGGGAAAGAAGCACGTATTGTTCGGGCATAAAAGACTTGTTGTCATTGACCCGGAATGCGGTCGACAGCCGATGACAAAACAAAAAGAAGATAATTCCTACACGATTTGTTATAACGGCGAGCTATACAATACGGAAGATATTCGCAAAGAATTATTGAAAAAAGGCTATACGTTTCGCGGCCACTCAGATACGGAAGTTCTTTTAGCTTCATACATGGAATGGAAAGAAGAATGTGTGCACCATTTAAACGGAATTTATGCTTTTGCCGTTTGGGATTCAGCAGATGAAAAATTATTTATAGCACGCGACCGTCTTGGCGTTAAACCGCTCTTTTTTTATGAAAACAACGGTAATTTTCTGTTCGCTTCTGAAATAAAAGCCCTTTTAGCCAACCCTGAAGTCGATGCTTTGCTCGATCAGGAAGGGCTGCAAGAAATTATGGCGCTGGGGCCGTCGAGATCTCCAGGTTCAGGCGTTTTTAAAGGAATCGAAGAGCTTAGACCCGCCCATGCCCTAAGTTTTAATCGAGATGGCTTAAAAATATGGAGGTATTGGAACGTTAAAAGCCATCCGCATGAGGATTCTTTTGAAGAAACGGTCGAAAAAGTGCGTGAATTACTAATAGATGCCGTCACAAGACAGCTTGTCAGCGATGTTCCGCTATGCACGTTTTTATCGGGAGGATTGGATTCGAGCGCCATTACAGCGATTGCCGCCAGGACATTTGAAAAGGAAGGAAAGGGGCATCTTCATACTTATTCAATTGATTACGAAGGGAATTCTGAGTATTTTCAACAAAGCGAGTTTCAGCCGAATGCTGATGCCTACTGGATTCATTTAATGAAGGAATCTTTTCAAACCATTCATCACGAATGTATCATGACACAGGAAGAGCTTGTCTCATATTTGCAGGAAGCAGTTGAAGTCCGTGATCTTCCGGGGATGGCGGACGTCGATTCTTCACTTCTTTGGTTTTGCCGGCAAATTAATAAGGACTTTGTCGTGAGCTTGTCGGGAGAATGTGCGGACGAAATTTTCGGCGGATATCCGTGGTTTTATCGTCCTGAGGAATTGGCAAGAGAAGGATTTCCGTGGATTCGTTCATTAGATGAGCGGATCAAGCTGCTCCGGAACGATTGGCAAAAAAAGCTGAATATAAAAGAATATGCTTTAAGGCAATATGAAAAAACGATTGAAGAAACACCTGTTTTAGATGGAGAACCTGAAACGGAAAGAAAAAGGCGGGAACTTTTTTACTTAAATATGATATGGTTTATGACAACATTGCTTGACCGAAAGGATCGCATGAGCATGGGGGCATCGCTTGAAGTGCGCGTTCCGTTTGCAGATCACCGGCTTGTCGAATACGTCTGGAATATTCCGTGGGAATGGAAACGATATGGCGATCGGGAAAAAGGCCTATTACGGAAAAGCTTAGAAGATCTTTTGCCGAAGGAGGTTGTCTACAGGAAAAAAAGCCCGTATCCGAAAACACATCATCCGAAATATACGAAGCTTGTAAAAGAACAGCTTGAAAACGTATTGGCCATGAAAGACTCCATATTGCACGAGCTTTTCGATGGGATTGCATTAAATAAATTAGTAGAGACAGACGGTGCATCTTTTCAACGTCCATGGTACGGACAGCTGATGACAGGACCGCAGCTGTTAGCCTATCTTTGGCAAATTCACATTTGGTTTGAAAAGTACCGGATTAATATCATTTGATGAATTTAGGGAAAATGAGGCTGTCTTAGAAAGTCAAATCGCCATTGAAAACAAAAAATCATAAACACCGATATATCAACGTTTCTAAAACATTAATGGGGGCGTCAATAAGCCGTAAAAACGACTTATTAGACACCCCCTTGCTTTTTATAATAAAGAAGGACAAACATGTTCAGCATGTTATAATGTTTTTTATAATGAAATTCAAAAATGATCTGCAAGGGGAGCGGGAGGGGAGAGATATATTAACATTTTGTAGAAATTGAATGATTCATCGGTAGAAAAAAGATTTTTATGAAAATGATGAACGTTTTCAAAAATTTTCTAATGTCTAGGAATCAAGCAGGGAGAGAAGCTTACAATAAGATCCGAATTTGGCCTGGTACGGTTCATGTTGTAAGAGAATAGTTCAAGAAGATCATGAATGAAAAATTAACTGACCTAACTTTTTGAATACGTTGACGAACTGTTTGATCGTGGCGCAATCCAGGCAAAATGATGTAGGTAACGCAATGATTTCAAACATGTAAACTTATTTTTCAGTTAGCATGGAAGGAATAAAGGCTCTTTCAAATGAAACGGGGATAAGCCAGCGAGTGATTCGCGTGGCTTATAAAGAAAAACTCATCGGAAAAGGGGATAAATCCCATCAAACATTACATACATTCGATGAGAAGATTGACAGCAAACCAAAACAGATGCAACACCGCTTGCCGATTTTGCGGAAGAGTTGAAGCGGCGAACTTAGATGAATTGAGCGACAAGCATGGATTTTGCTGACATAAGGAGGATTTTGACGAGTGAAAAAAGGATTGATCTTCATTTTGTGTGTTTCATTGCTTTTTTGTTTTTCAGCGACTGCTAGCGCTGTAAACTTGCAGGATGAGTCAATTTATCACGTAGCAGTTGACCGCTTTTACAATGGAACGACGGCCAATGACGGCGAAAGAAAGGGCGGTCTTGAACATTTTCTTGGGGGTGACTTGCAAGGGGTGATCAAAAAGCTGGATTACATAAAAGGAATGGGCTTTACAATCGTTTCATTATCACCAATATTTCAAAATGAGGCAAACGGCTTTCATGGGAAATGGGTGAAAGACTTTAAAAAAGTGGACGAGCATTTTGGAACAATGCAGGATTTAAAACAGCTGACAAAGGAAGCGCATAAACGTGATCTAAAGGTCATGATAGATTTTGTTTTCGAAACAGGACCGAACCACCCTTGGCTGTCTGATCCAGCTAAAAAAGAATGGTTTGTTGAAGGAAGTACGACATTCGATGTTTCCCGCCCCGACGTTCAAGCATTTATAATCGATGTCGCTAAATGGTGGATCAAACAAAGCGATATTGACGGGTATCGGTTGATTGACGCGAATCGAACTGAACCTCAATTTTTAAAAAAAATGGCTGAAGAAGTTAAGTCTGTCAAAAAAGATTTCGTTTTAGTGGCAGATATTGGCGGGGGTGATCCGAATACATATCAAAACAGTGGAATCGATGCCGTGATGAATACCTCTTTTGCGAAAAATGCGCAAAAATCATTTTCGAATGTGGATGAACCGCTTTCAGGATTGGACGGGTTTACGCAATCCAATCTGCCTGTCGTTTCGTTTTTAGATGACGAGGATATCGTTCGTTTTACAAGAAAAGCTGTTGAGAATGAAGCGTTTCCAGTGACAAGATTAAAACTTGCCTTGACGTATTTATATACTTTACCGGCTGTTCCTTTTGTTTATTACGGGACGGAGATTGCATTGGATGGCGGAAATGGAGCAGTCAATTATCGGATGATGGATTTTCGCACGAGCACCGAAATAGTCGAGTACATAACAAATTTAGCCGACATTCGCAAAATCCTGCCTTCTCTCCGAACAGGGCAATATCATTTGTTGTATGAAAAGGACGGCATGCTCGTTTATCAATTAAAAAGCGGTGATGAAACATCCATTATTGCCATTAACAACACATCGCAAACAAAAAGCGTAACGATCGGATTTCGATATTTGCCGGATAATCACGAATTGAGAGGGTATTTAAAAGGGGGAAGCATAAAAAGTTCAAAGGACGGATACACGATCACTTTGGAGCGGGAAACAGCGGAGATTTTTAAACTGGACGAACAAAAAGGTGCGAGCATCCCTTTTATTTCCATTTTGATCGGAGTCCCAGTTATGTTTATCCTTTTCTTATATGCCGCATATAAAAAAGGGAAGGGAAAACAGCCGTCGTAAAATGCAAAATAAAAAGCTGATCCCTTAAAGGTGCAAAAAAAGGACAAACTCGTCTTGATTTGCCATTTTTAAGCTGCTTCTATGTACACATAGGCTTTTAAACAGGAATTTTTCAACTGAAAGCTTCGGGGCGGAAAGTTCGCCTATCACATCTTCCTTTTCATATTGAGATGTTAGAAAAGAAGCCTAATTCTTCCTTTTTGAACGCAAAAAAGCCCCTTCCTCATATCAAGACGCTGGAAAAGGAGCGGCTCCATTTAAAGTGGGTAAAACAATATTGATCAATGGATAAAGAGGGCTTCTTATCAATAGCTTGTGAATTTGGAACAAGCTTTTGCTCGCTTTTTCGTTGTGACGTTTGTATTTTAATTTTAAAGGATGCAATGTTTTTTCACGTTTATGTTGTAGGCTTGTGCTTTTTCTCATAAGATGGGAGTAATAGAAAAAGGGGAGGAGAAATGTATGAAGCCGCTTCGCTTACGGGGGCATCATTTATTATGTGTGCACGGATTTCGCGGAATGGGATATAGTCCATCGTTTGTAGAGAAGATGTGGGAAGTAGTTACAAAAATTCGTGATGAAGAGCAAGACTTTCCCATTCAAGTCGTCTCTGCACTTGATGATGCGTGCATGGCATGTCCGCACCATGGAGAATCGACGTGCCAAGCGGATCCGAATTCAAATGAGCATGTGATTTCCATGGATCAAAAAGTAATCCGCCATTTAGGCATTGAAGAAAATGGAATTTACTTAAAATCGGAATTATTGGGGCTCACGGCCCAAAAAGTAGTCCCTGACGACTTAGATTACTTATGTGCGAATTGCTCCTGGCTTCCGCACGGTGTATGCAAAGAAGGCATCGCCAATGTCCGTAACGGGAATATTGCGCAAAAGGAAGCTAAGTAGCTTTTTTCGGTTTTCGTCGCTGCCAAATCTGTCAGTGTAGCTGATTGCGGCTTTTCAAAATTATTGGTGCATATTGGCGCAATCTTGTTGAAATTTTGTACTCTTTTTCGTCTTCGTCATCTTTTACATAATCCAAGTATTAGCGAAACCATGTTGAGATTTTGCACCTGTTAAGCAGGAAATAGCCTCTAGGTGGAAATAGCCGAGCGACAATTCGGCTATTCTAATTAAACACGGAGGGCTATGCTTCTTCACTATAATACTGCAAGCTTTGTAGAAAGCTGTTTCCGTTTCTTTTCTATAGGAATCATGAATGAAGATGTCATAAAGGTTTGCAACATTTGCTGTCCGATGGATCATAAGCGGTCAGCTTGAAAGAAGGGTGCTTCCATGACGATTTTTCTTTCGAGCTCGGGAATTGGATTAATAAGTTGGAGGCAAACTAGATTGTTTGAAACGCTCTGTATCGGACGACGATAAGATTTGAATTAATAAGTTGGAGGCAAACGGATTGAGCAGCACTTCACCGTTTTTATACTCGTTCACTAGGGATTCGCACTGTGATCGAAGTTGACCAACACCAGTAGGCTCCTAAATTAAAAGTCTGATGGAAGGTGCCAGTTTTATAAAAATTTGAAAGGCTCGTCTTGTTTTAAAACAAGATGAGCCTTCTTTTCGTAAAGGTGAAAATAGATTGCAAAGACATTTTTTTAGCCTTGATGAAGAAATTTCACGCAAACCGGATCAGGCACGGAAATTTCTGATGGCAAGCGTGTCAATTTGCCGGTTTCAGGATCGCGTTCAAATAAGACGGCGTTGCTTGATTCTTGGTTTGTGGCGATCACAAATCTTTCTGTCGGATCGAGGACAAAGTCTCTAGGCCAATGGCCGCCGGTGCTTGTCCATTCAACAAATTCAAGCTTGCCCCCATCATTTTCTACCTTGAAAACAGCAATGCTGTCATGGCCGCGGTTAGCAGCATAAACGAACTTGCCGTCGGAAGAAATGTGAATGGCGCTGCCTTGGCTGTTTTCTGCGAAATCTTCCGGAATTGCTGGGATGTATTGCAGCTCTTGAAAGCTTCCTTCATCTGCATTATAAGAAAGAACGATCACTTCATTGCTTAATTCTGTCATTACGTAAGCGAATTTTCCGTTTGGATGAAAGACGATATGGCGAGGGCCGCTTCCAGGTTTAACAGAAAGGCTGCTCACCTTCTTTAAAACACCTTGATCACAAGAGTAGGTAATAATTTGGTCAATTCCTAAATCAACAGCTACAACATATTTTTCATCTGGTGTAAACCCCGAATAGTGAGCGTGCGGTTTTTCTTGCCTTTCAAGATTAGGGCCTGAACCTGTATGTTCTGCAACGCTTGCCGCTGGATTTGCGCTTTTGTCTTCATTCAGCAAGTAAGCCTCGATCGTTCCGCGATGGTAATTAGCGGTGACGACGAAATGGTTTGCTTTGTTGACGCTGACGTGGCACGGAGAAGGTCCTTCCGTCACTTGCTGGTTGATGCTTTGCAGATCGCCTGTTTGTTCGTCAATGGAAAAAACAGCAAGCCCCCCTGAATTTCCGTCTTTAACAACCGAATATAAATTTTGATTGTCTTTGGAAATCGCGACATATGTCGGATTGTCAAGCTCTGCTGCTACTTTAGCTTCACTAAGCTCTTTTTTCTCAGTGTCCAATGTAAATTTGTAAATGCCTTTGCTTTCACCTTTCGTATATGTACCGATATAACCGATGAATGGATTTGCCACGAAACATGCTCCTTTCAAATATACTTTTCTAGAATTATATCATGGAAATTCTCCTATTTTTCTATTTTAAACTGAACGAAAATTAGACGAAAATTTACAAATAATTAAAATCAACTAAATATTTCGATATTACAATAATTGAGGTTAGAAAATTTTAGGGAGGAGTTTTATTTGAGAAAAAGAAAGAGACGCTCTATGCTGGCTGGAGCTTCCGCTGTTTTGCTTGTTCTTGTTTCCGTGTTAACACCGATACATACGTATGCAACAGCAACAGTTGCAGGAGACGCCGAGCAGCAGATGGAGGAACAAACGAAATCAACGGATAAACCAAATCAAGAACAACCGCTTCATCAAAATGACAACGAGCCACATGTTGAAGAAAACAACTCTCAGCAAAACGAAGTTCAACAGGACAAAAGTGATGAAAGACAACCTGATGCAGCAAATGAAGAAGTGAAAGAACCTGCAAAAGGAGGGGATCATCCATCTTTTCCGGTTAATGAAAGTGAACAAAAGCAGCAAAAACCAGAACAGAAAGATACTGATACAGTTCCCGAAACTTCAAAACAAGAACAAGAAGCAAATTCACAAACTACCCCCCAACTTGAACAGCAAGCTGTAACACTGCCACTGGAAATTGTTCATCAGCCACCGGCAGTCATTCAAAAAGGCCGGCCGCTTAAAATTGATGCGGAAGGAAAAGACCTTGCAGAGTTGACATTGTTTTATCGTACAGCTCCGGGTATGCTTGTGAAAAGCATGAAAATGGAGAAAATAAATGATACAACCTTTACGGCAACTGTACCAGAAAGCGACTTATGGTCTTATACTTTTTCTTATTGGTTTGAAGGGAAAAATGAGACAGAAACAACAAGACTTCCAATAAATTCTTCTGAAACCTTTTCAGTAGCTATTCAACAAGATGCGGAACCGGATTATCAAAAAGTTCCGAAAATCTTAATCACCGAACTGGCTCCAGACACGTCAAATGTCGGAAGTGCTGACGGATATGAATTTATTGAGCTTTACAACAATTCCAACAAGCCGATTGAATTGCGAAATTATGAACTGCATTATCAATATCCGGGCACAACAAAAGCCGATCAAGTTTTTCAATTTTCGGGCAATCAAGTGATAGCTCCGCAAAAAACTTTCATTCTCTGGGTGAAAAATAGTTCTAATCAATCTTTAGGATTGGATGATTTTAATCAATTTTACGGAACGGATTTGAAAGAAAGCGAAGTCCAAGCCTTGCCATTTGAAGGAATGGCTAACAGCGGCATCCGGGCATTAGCTGTTTATTCAAAGGATGGTTCATTAGTATCTGCAGCAGCATATAATGACGGAGCAGATGATGTAGAAAGAGATAAAGGAATCATTTATCAATTTACGGAAGAGACGAAAATGAAAAAAATTGGCTTAAGTGAAAAAGCTAATCCAGGTGCATTCATCGAAGGGCAAGTGCCGAAGACACCTGTCATCATTGAAGAACCTGATGACAAGGAAGCTCCTGTCATTACGCATCAGCCGATTTCAGAATGGAAAAGCGAAGAACCATTAACCGTAAAAGCTTCAGTTACAGATAATAAACAAGTCCGTTATGTCACATTATTTTATAAATTGACGGAAAATGAAGCATACAAATCGGTTCAAATGGCTGAAAACGGAAATCAAAATGAATATAGGGCGGCGATTCCCAGTGCAGACATGTGGGGAAGCGAACTCCTATATTACATAGAGGCATCAGATGGAACAAACACGGTTAAAACCGAGGAATACCATGTTCAACTTAAAGCTCCCAATGTTGATTATCAAAAAGTGCCAAAACTTCTCATCACTGAAGTAGTTCCGGACAGCGCCAATATAAACGGATTGGACGGTTATGAATTTATTGAAATTTATAATAATACTAATCAAACCATTGACTTTAAAGATTATAAGATTCGCTATCGCTATCCACAGGAAGGTGCAGAATCCGATCTCATTTGGGGACCTCCTGATGATGATCAATCACTGCAAATTCCTTCAGGTGGGACGCTTGTATTTTGGATCATCAATCAAGGGAATGCCTCGTTGACTGTTGAAGATTTTAACAAACATTACGGTGTTTCGTTAGAAGAGAACAAAAACATTGTGAAAATTTATAATAACGGGATGGCCAACAGCAGTGCGAGATCATTGGTAATTGCCACAAACAGCGGAAAAGAAATTTCTGTTGCTCATTACAACGATCAAGTAAATGTTGATGATACAAAAGCGGACAAAGGGATTTTGTACAAATATCCTGCAGATGGAAGCAATATAATGCAAAAAATTAGTGCCGGCGTGGAGGCGGCAACACCCGGATCGGTAAAAGACGGACAGACTCCGAAAGGGAAAGTAACGGTTCCAGCCGATTCAATGGCGCCAACTATTGAAAATTTAACAAATACTGAAAAAGCCATGGAAACGGATAATATTTTCATCAAAGCGGAAGTAAAAGATAATATCGAAGTCAAAACCGTTTCTTTATACTACCGGACAAAACTACAAGAACCATTTAAAAAAGTGAATTTAGAAGAAAACTATAATTCGAGATTATATGAACATACGATTTATTCGCCTGAATTAATTGGGAAAAATATAGTTGAGTATTACTTTGTCGCTGGCGATGGGACGAATATCCAAGAGTCTCCTCATTTTACGGTTCAAATTGAAAGTGCAAATAAGAAGCAGGGCTTGCGGTTAAACGTAGAAAACGGTCAAATTGTTTCCAAAGAAACCGTTGTGAAGGCAACAGGCGATCTTACACCTGAGGAGCTTTCCTTATACATTGACGGAACAAAACAAACAAACACATTCCGTACAATTGAATCCGACGTTTATTTTGCCTTTGATGTTCGGAAAACGAATCTTTATTTTCAAAACGGTGTGACGATCGGTAATGACATTTTGCGGATTTTCGATGACACCATTAATCAATATACAACAATTACGGTTCCGGTTTCGCCGGAAAGGCTGAAAATCGGGGAAGATTTATCAATTGCGATTAGGGCAGGCACAAAGGTCAGTCCATTTGATGAAACATCTGAAGAAAATCGAGATGATTTTTATGTGAAAAATGTGCGCTTAGTTTTATCTGACGGCACGACACTATACAGCAGCGAGCATCAAGATCCCGAACAGGAGATTTCCGTCGGCGACAGTGCCGGATTAAGCCCGGTTGTCGAATTTACGTTCGATATTCCGGATGAAAAATTTACATCCCTCGGCTACTTGTGGAACAGCGTAAATGAAGAAGACGGCGAGCATGAAGTGAAAGCAGTAGATCAAAAAGGGAATGAAGTGACATCGACGGTTATTGTCGATAACTCAAAGCCAATCATTAAACCAACAATTGAGGAAGGAAAAAAATATAAAGGATCTTTCGTGATTGATGCTGAAATCCAAGATAAATGGAGTAAAATTAGGTCGATCACGGCCAAATTAGATGATCAATATATTGATCTTCCATTTGCCGCTTCATCAGCACAGCTCGCACCCGGCAAACATCAACTTGTCATTACAGCGGTTGATGAAGCGGGCAATGAAGGAAAAAGCGAAGTCACTTTCTATACAGTGGATGAACACCCGCTCTTACCTGATTTTTCCGATACAGATGAGGACGCTTTAAGTGCTAAATTGTCCGTGAGAGTGACGGATCCGACAATGGACGATCTTGATGTATCTTTCTTTCAAGCTTTTCAGTATAAAGCATCAGATGAAGAACATGTAGATATTTTGCAAAATGCATCTGATACAGAACCGCCTGCTGGATTTCAAGTTGAAGGCGAAAAAGTTCTTTCGAAAGATGAACGCAGGAAGTTGGAAAACGCAGATGGCGAGGCGCTTGCAACAACATCAACTGAGCAGTTTCCGTATCATCGCTTCAACGTTACCGTTGATCAAAAAGTTGATGAAAATGATGAAATAGAACTTATTTGGAACGGTTCTTCATTGCCGGGACGAAAAGTGACGATGTATGCCTGGAACAATACGGAAAATAAATGGAAGGAAGTTGCTACACAAATTGCCGGTGAAGAAAGATTTCAATTGAAAGGGAGCGTAATTGCGAAAGACTATGTGAAAAACCAAAAGGTGAGCGTGATCGTTCAAGACCAAATCGCGCAAACTATAGATTATGATTATACGTTTGTATGGATGAGCGATACGCAATATTATTCGGAAAGCTATCCCCACATTTATCAAAAACAAGTCGAATGGATTCGAGATCAAAAAGATAATCTCAATATTCAGTATGTATTTCATACAGGTGATCTAGTCGATGAAGCTGATGATCATAAACAATGGGCTGTAGCTGATCAAGCCATGAAAGTGCTTGATGATGCAGGAGTCAGATACGGAGTTCTAGCCGGCAATCACGATGTCGGCCATAAAGACGGAAACTACAACAATTATTATCAATATTTCGGCGAAAATCGGTTTGCAGGTCGTGACTATTATGGAGGGTCTTATAAAAATAACCGCGGTCATTATGATTTAATTTCGGCGAACGGAAATGATTACATCATGGTGTATATGGGCTGGGGCATTACAGATGAAGATTTGGACTGGATGAATTCGGTTCTTGAAAAGTATCCGGATCGGAAAGCAATTTTAGCATTCCATGAATATTTGCTTGTCAGCGGAAACCGCAGCCCGATTGGGAATCAAATTTTTGAAAAAGTGGTGAAACCGAACAAAAATGTGATGGCGGTATTATCCGGACATTATCATGACAGCGAGACATTAGTCGATGAGATTGACGATGACGGGGATGGAGCGCCTGATCGAAAAGTTTATCAAATACTTGCGGATTATCAAGGCGGTCCAGAGGGCGGCCAAGGCTACATCCGTTTGCTGCATTTCAATACAGATACGAACCAAATTTATGTGAAAACATATTCGCCTTATTTAGACGACTACAATTTTTACGATCCGGAACAGTATCCAGGAAAAGATGAATTTATCATTGAAACCGATTTACAACCGCAAGAGAAAAAAGTAGCAACAGATTCTTTTGTTGTCAACGTCTATACCGACAGCTTGATCGGCAAAGTCGAAAACGTTCCGAGCGGCGAAGTGGCCTCTGTCATGTGGCATGATTTAGAGCCAAACCAAGTGTATTATTGGTACACGGAAGCGGAAGATCAATTTGGCGGTAAAACGCGCTCATCGATTTGGTCTTTCCAAACGAAAGAAGGTGAAATTGTTCCAAATCCGGCTGATCCGGGAGAAGGCGGAAATGATCCGGAAAAAGACAACACGGATAAAGGTGGTCAAGACGATAAAACACCTTCCGAAGGTGGCAGCAAAGACAATAAAACACCTTCCGAAAGCGGCGGTCAAGAAAAAGATCAAGATTATTCGGGTAACGAAGATCATCCTGAAAACGAAAATCATAATGGAAACAACGGTAGCGGATCAGGCGGCACAAATAATCCTTCTGGTACGGATGGAACTACGGATGGAACGAAATTTGAACAGGTGAGTGAGAATCAAGATTCGGCATCACTTCCGGATACAGCAACGTACGTGTATCGCTGGCTGCTGATAGGCATGCTGCTGATAGCAATGGGAATGATGCTGAAGATTCGTCAGCGGCAAGCTATTTACAAATAAAATAGCCAAACCCCCAAAGCACACATGTTTTGGATGTTTCTTTCTGAATTTTATCCATTGAAATATTATAAAAGAGAAGGGAAAAAAATAGCCCTTCTCTTTTTTTCCGCAATTTACCCACGTAATTAAAAATCTTTCTCATTCTGATAATTATTATGTAAAATCACACTTCCAGCTCAGCGAACTTAGACTCCGGCCAATCAAACCGCTTCCTTTTTACAAAAAATTCAGGACTAAATCCTGATAATAAGAAAAATGCTGAAATATCAACGTTCAACTTTTTAAAATTTCCATACAAAGAATCAATATCATCCGTTTACAATCGTGCCGCCGTTTACGTGAAGAATTTGCCCTGTCATATAAGTAGAATCGCCGCTAGCTAAATACACATAAGCAGGTGCAACTTCAACCGGCTGCCCCGGGCGCTTCAGCTTTGTATCGGCACCGAATGAAGCGACTTCTTGGCTGTCAAATGTAGAGGGAATTAGCGGTGTCCAAATGGGTCCCGGAGCGACGCCGTTGACACGAATGCCTTTAGGAGCCAATGATAAAGCAAGAGAACGGGTAAATGACACAATGGCGCCTTTTGTTGCCGAATAATCAATGAGCTGCTCATTGCCTTGATAAGCTGTGACAGACGTCGTATTAATGATGACGCTTCCTTGCTGCATATAGGGAAGAACTGCTTTTGTCATGAAAAAGAACGAAAAAATATTGGTTCGAAACGTTCGTTCCAGCTGTTCTGCTGTAATGAATTCAATTCCTTTCTGCGGATGCTGCTCGGCTGCATTGTTTACTAAAATATCCACTTTTCCAAATTGATCTTTTGCTTTCTTCACCGCTTGCTGGCAAAATGCTTCGTCGCCGATATCGCCGGCTATTAAATGACATTTGCGCCCGAGTTGTTCAACATAGCCTTTCGTTTCCTTTGCGTCTTCATGCTCATTTAAGTAAATGATGGCCACATCGGCACCTTCTTTGGCAAACAGCACCGCAACCGCCCTCCCGATGCCGCTGTCGCCGCCGGTAATGATCGCTGTCTTTCCTTTAAGCTTTCCGCTGCCTTGATAAGAAGGATCATCAAAGACCGGTCTTGGATTCATAAACGATTCAATCCCCGGCTGCACATTTTGCTGCTGAGGCGGCAAAGAGTGTATCAAATTTTGCGGTTGAACCATAGAAACTCCTCCTAAAAATAAAAGTATATAATTAGTATGAGGAGTCGGGGGAATAATAAACGTTCTTTCAGTAACAAACGAAAAGTTCCGGAAATAATAACCAATAAAAAAATTTTTTTATAACCATTCCTTTTCCCATTTCTAAAGGGTTTGGGCAAAATTTAAAAAATGAAAAATAGGTTGAATGATAAAATAATTAAAATTTGTAATGTTCTATATTTCAAAAAATGTTTACTGGTCCGTTTTTAAGATGAAAAAGAGGAGACTTTTGACTTAGTTAAGCCAATTAGCAAAATGATAGCGTATCTTCAAGATTATGTTGCAATAAAATATAGGCATTTTATAACAGCTGTTATACTCCATCGTCCTCTGCGGTCTAATTTTCCCATTTGTATGAAATTTTATAGATGTTCGATACTCTCTAAAAGACGGATTTTTCTATTACCGCTATTGATCCTCTTTCTGTTCCTTCCCTTTTTGCGTTTTGCCAAATCTACTACATTAGATTCATTCTTTATCATTTTTTACAAAAAATTAAAAATTTCTAAATATATCTTTCCTATAATAGAACATGATTTGGAAAAAATAAAATAATTGGAGGAAAAAGGATGAAACCTTTAAGCAGTTTGAAAAGAGCTTTTATTGTTTTCACTGTCTTTTTGTTATCGTTTACAACAGTGTTAACAAACGTAAGCTTTCATGCAAGAGCTGAAACTCGCTTGGCAGAATCATTGTTTATTTCTGAGTATGTTGAAGGGTCAGGAAGCAACAAGGCGATTGAAATCTTTAATGGAACAGGCCAATCAGTAGATTTAAACGGCTATGTGATTGAACTTTACAGTAATGGCAAAACAAATGTTGAAAGACAGCTATCTTTGCAAGGAACGCTAGACGATAACGATGTTTTCGTCATTGCTAACCCTAATGCGAGCGAAGCATTACTTGGACAAGCTGATGTAAAAGATGCAGTCGCAAATTTTAATGGAAATGATGCTCTCGTTTTAAAGAAAAACGGCGAAATTGTTGATGTATTCCATACAGTAGGAAATAGTGATGAGATTGCTGCAGATGTAACACTTGTTAGGCTTCCATCTATTACAAAAGGATCGGCAACATTTAATCTAGCAGAATGGGAAAAGCTTCCGAAAGATAGTTTTAATCATATCGGCAAACACCGTCTAGACGGTTCACAAGAAGAACCACCAACGGATGAAGTAAAGAAAATCAGTGATATTCGTCAAACAAACGGAAAAACGGTAACAATTGAAGGAATTGCCACCGCTGTTTTTGTCGCCGGCGGTAAAACGAATGTGTACATTCAAGATGATACAGCCGGAATGATTGTCAGAGCTGCTAATCTAGACAATAAAGTACAAATTGGCGATCATATCAAAGCCACTGGGAAAACGTATCAATACTATGATATGGCACAACTTGATACAACAACAGATCAAGTGGAAATTATCAAGCCAAACATTGGCGCACCACAGCCGCAAACGATTTCCTCTTCGCAATTAACGGAAGAAGTTGAGGGTGAATTGGTTCAACTTCATAACGTAACGATCGATTCGGTCAATCAATATGAAGAACGGGTTGCCCGTGATAAAGATGGTACATTTTTTATTAAATCCCCCCTTGTTGAAGTTAACAAAAACTATGAAAAAATAATCGGCGTCGTCGAGTATAGTTTTGGAGAATACAAACTCATTCCGAGAAATGAAGCAGATATCATTGAAAACAGCAGGAAAGTATCTTCTCTCATAGCTGCACCTAAGCCAGGGTTAGTAGCTAAAGGGACAAAAGTGGAACTGTCAACGGCGACGAAAGAGGCAAAAATTTATTATACGATAGACGGATCTGAACCTTCCACCAAATCTCTAGAATACACGAAACCAATTGAAATTACCGAGGACATCACCATTAAAGCAATTGCGATAAAAGCAGGATTGCAAAATAGCGATGTCGCAACGTTTACTTATCAAATTGGTAAAGATTTAAACCAATTAGACATTCATGATATACAAGGCGAAAGTCATACATCCCCCTATATCGGCAAAAATGTCAAAGGTGTCGATGGAATTGTCACCTACATTGATGGCCATAATGTATATATTCAAGAAGAAAACGATGATGGTAATCCGAAAACATCTGAAGGACTTCTCATTTACAAAAGAAATCACGGTCTGTCCATCGGCGATCATATTTCTGTAGATGGCGAAGTGAAAGAATTTGTCTTAAACGGTTATGCCGATAAACACGAGACAGATTTAACGTTTACAGAAATAGCGGCAACAAATATTGAAACATTATCAAAGGGGAACAAACTTCCGGAGCCAATTGTTTTAGGTGTGAATGGACGCATTATTCCGGATAAAATCATTGATAATGATTCATTTAAGCAATTTGATCCTGAAGAAGATGCGATTGACTTTTATGAAAGCTTGGAAGGAATGCGCGTTCAACTCGAAAACCCAACCGTTGTCGGTCCGCAGGAATATGGAGATGTCGCTGTTGTTGTGGAGAATGGGACAGAACAAGTCAAAACAAATTTTGGCGGTTATAAATTAACAAAAGATGATCAAAATCCAGAAATATTATATGTACAGGCTGGCCGTAATTTTGCCGCAAAAGTTGGCGATTCATTTTCCGGCAAAATTACTGGTGTTTTAAGCTATGATTACGGCACATATAAAATTTACCGTGATATAAATGAACCGCTTCCGCCATTAATAGATGGCCGTTCACAACAAGAAACAACGACAATTGAAAAAGCAGAAGATAAATTAACGGTTGCAACCTATAATGTTGAAAATTTTTCTGCGCTGACAGATGAAAAGAAAGTTCATAGAATTGCAGATTCGATTGTTCATCATTTAAAAACTCCAGACATTATCGGGTTAGTTGAAGTGCAGGACAATGATGGTCCGATTGACAGCGGTGTGACCAACGCTGATGAAACGTATAAGCGTCTAATTAGCAAAATTCAAGAACTCGGCGGTCCAACTTATGAGTTTACAGATATCGCTCCCGAAAATAATCAAGATGGTGGACAACCTGGAGGAAATATTCGTGTCGGATTTTTATTCAATCCAGAGCGGGTAAAATTAACGGAAGGGAAAAAGGGAACAGCTAGAGAAGCTGTCGCTTATGAAAATGGACAGTTAACTTTAAATCCTGGACGTATTGCACCAGATCAATTTGTCGATACTCGCAAACCGCTTGCAGCACAATTTGAGTTTCAAGGTGAGGACGTCATTGTTATTGCAGCACATTTTAATTCCAAAAGCGGTGATTCACCATTATTTGGGAAAACCCAGCCGCCCGTGTTAAAAAGTGAAACGGAACGAATTCGTTTCATGACGGAAGTAAACGGGTTTGTCAAAGACATTTTGGCGAAAAATCAACAAGCAAATGTTATCGTTCTCGGTGATATGAATGACTTTGAATTTTCCAAACCGCTGGAAGCATTAAAAGGTTCAGAGCTTACAAACTTAATGGACAAACTTCCTGAAGAAGAACGTTGGACGTACAACTATCGCGGAAACTCTCAAGTACTTGACCATATTTTAGTTTCAAACCGTTTAGCAAAATCGGCAGAAATTGATATCGTTCATATAAATTCACCGTTTATGGAAGAAGATGGGCGTGCAAGCGACCATGATCCGATCGTGGCACAAATTGATTTAACGCCATTGAAAACGATTAACATATTACACACAAACGACTCTCATGCCCGTGTTTTTGAAGGGGCATTTGATGGCATGGGATTTGCAAAACTTTCAACGTTAGTTAAACAATTTGAGAGAGAAAATGAGCATACAATTTTGTTGGATGCCGGCGATACTTTCCACGGAACAACATTTGCCACTTTGGAAAAAGGAAGCAGTATCGTAAAAATAATGAATGCCATTGGCTATGATAACATGGCTGCCGGAAACCACGATTTTAATTACGGATATAACCGATTGTTAGAACTTGCAAAAATGGCTGATTTCCCCATTTTAAGCGCTAACGTCATTTATGAAGACACGGGTGAATTAGTGCTCGATCCTTATACAATTCGAGAAATTGACGGAGTGAAATTCGGGATTTTTGGCCTTTCAACACCTGAAACACATTACAAAACACATCCGAAAAATATAAAAGGACTGAAATTCACTGACCCTGTTGCGGCAGCGAATAAAATGGTGAAAGAACTAAAACAGCAAGACGCAGATGTCATTATTGCCTTGACGCACTTAGGAACAGATGAATCAAGTACAGACACAAGCTTAAAACTTGCACAGGGCGCTCCCGGCATTGATTTAATTGTCGATGGACATAGCCATACAGTTGATGACATTGAAAATAGCGGCACATTGATTGTGAGCGCTGGTGAATATTTAAAAAATCTTGGAGTAGTGGAACTGACCTTTGATGAAAACAATCAGTTAATCAAAAGAGAGGCATCCCGTATAACAAAAGAAGAAGCTGCCAATATTCAACCAGACCCGGCGATTGAAAAAGTCATCAGCGAAATTGAGAATTCACAGGAAGCTATTTTAGCAGAAGAAATAGGTTATACAAATGTAAAATTAGATGGTGAACGCGAACAAGTCCGTGCAGGCGAAACGAATCTTGGGAACTTAATTACAGATGCCATGTTGGAAATCACTGGCGCAGATGCAGCATTAATGAATGGCGGCGGCATCCGTGCCTCCATTGAAAAGGGCGTTATTACAAAAGGTGATGTCATTACAGTGCTGCCATTTGGAAACTACATTCAGACAATAGAAATTACTGGGGATGACTTGAAAAAAGCATTGGAAAACGGTGTGAAATCATTCCCTGCTGTTAGCGGAGCATTTCCGCATGTAGCGGGCATAACATTCGCCATTGATGCTAGTAAACCTGCGGGAGAACGCATCCACTCCATAAAAATAAACGGCAAGCCAATCGACATGAAGAAAACTTATACGTTAGCGACGAATGACTTCCTTGCTGCCGGAGGCGACGAATACACCGTTCTTTCCAACTATCCAGTTACAGGAGAGTACCAAGCGCTTGATGAAGCAGTTATCGAATATATTAGAAAACGAGGAACCATTGAGCCAAAGGTAGAAAACCGCATCATCGCTGCACCATCACCAATTGACGACGATCGATATGACAATGCCGGCGACAATGGCGGCCAAGATGACAATGGCAATAATGAAGACGGTCGCAATGGCTACAATGACGGCAATGACAAGGATAACCATAACGATGGTGGACAAGAGGACAACAATGGCAGCAAGAATGGAAATGATGGCTCCGATGAAAATCAAAAAAGTAATTTCATAAAAGTCCATTTGAATGATGGAAAAGCTACAGTCGATGACAATGAATTTGTAAAAGCTAATCCAAAAAAACCTATCCGGATCGATTTAGGAAAAGAAAAATCAGTAGTCGTCCAATTAACGGCAAAACAAGTGGCAATGTTAAAGAAAAATGGCCAAAAACTTTTTATTTTGAATGAGGATGTTGAAATGCAAATCCCATCAGCCATTCTCCCAAACGGTGGAGCATTCATTGAATTGAATCGCCTGAAAGATATTGAAAATGCAGTCAGTGCTGTATATGATTTTACAATCTTTGATCAATACGAAAATATCATTCATCAATTTGATCACCCGGTAACACTTCTTTTCAAAGTAGACGCGAATAAAGTGAAAAACGTTGACAACTTAAATGTCTACTACTTTAATGAAAACAAACATCAATGGGAATTTGTCCAAAAAGGGAAATATAAAGATGGCAAAGTATCAGCTGAAACAGACCATTTTAGCAAATTCACTGTTTTCGAGACAGATCCAAGTTTTGGAACAAATCAGGACAACACCGTCAATCAAACAAGTGAAGAAGGCTCATCTCAAATCAATAAATTACCAAACACAGCTACTTCTTCATTTAATCTCATTGCATTAGGGGCAATCCTTCTAATTTTAGGAGGAGTACTTGTCTCCATTCAAAAAAGGAAGACTAATTAAGAAAGGCGAACGGAGCTGACTCCAAAACATAGGGTCAGCTCTTTTTATAACTTAGCTTCTATTCTATTTTAAATTCAGTTAAGTTCCTAAAAAAGTACTATAAAAAATCCCACCTCAAAGAGGTGAGATCAATTACAGAACATTGAAATACCGTGCTTCAGGATGTGAGACGACGAAGGCAGAGACGGATGCTTCCGGTTCCATCATAAAGCCTTCCGTCAGCTGGATGCCGATTTTTTCAGGCTTTAACAGCTTAAACAGCTTCGCTTGATCTTCTAAGTCTGGACAAGCCGGATAGCCAAATGAATAGCGCTGACCTTGGTATTTTGCTGCAAACCGTTCCTGCATTGTGAAGTCAAGTGGATCCGGGAAGCCCCATCGGTCGCGGATCAGCTGGTGCGTCCGCTCTGCAAGACCTTCTGCCAGCTCCAGCGCCAATGCTTGAATCGCATGGCTCCGGAAAAATTCACCGCTTTCTTTAAACTGCATGGCGATGCTACGAATGTCTTTTCCAGCAGTTACGGCAAACAGGGCGATATAATCATGCGGTGTTTCATCTGACCGTTCGCTTACATAGTCGGCAATGCATAAAAACGGCGGCTTTTCCTGCCGAGGGAATGTAAACGTCTCAATGATTTTATCTTTTGCAGCCGGATCTAAAATGTGAATGGAGTTTCCTTCGCGATAGGCCGGGAAAAATTGATAAATAGCAGATGGACGGAACCAGCCATTTTCTTTCCCTAAACGCAGCAATTCATCTATTTCATTTTTTAGTTCTACCGCTTTTTCCTGTTTTTCCAGAAGCATCTGTTTGACATTGCCTTTTAATCCGAGATGGTGTCCTAAAAGCATTTGCATGTTCACATACGGGACGACTTGGGCAATATCAATGTTTTGAATAATGTGTGGATTGCAGTCAGCTGGATGATATACGGTCGGTTTGGACACAGATGATTTTTTTTCAATGATCATAACAGGTTTGCTGCTTTTCTGTCTATTCTGTTTTTCCTCAACTGCGACCGTTCTTTTCTCAAGGAAAGCATCCGGGTTTTCTCTCAGCTTATTGGCAAGCGACAGCCCGTCCATTGCATCTTTCGCATATAACACAGGACCGTCATATTCCGGTGAAATTTTTTGATCGGTAAATTTGCGTGATAATGCAGCACCGCCGACTAAAATCGGAATCGAAATGTTGGCTGTTTTTAAGTCTTGTGCTGTTAACACCATTTGCTGGGCTGATTTGACGAGCAGTCCGGAAAGACCGATAATATCAGGCTTTTCATTATTGACCGCTTCAATCAGCTGCTGCGGCGCAACTTTAATGCCTAAATCAACGACGCGGTAGCCGTTGTTGGAAAGAATAATGTCAACTAAATTTTTGCCGATGTCATGGACGTCGCCCTTGACTGTAGCTAAAATGACTTTTCCTTTGCCGCTGTCATCTTTTTTTTCCATATACGGTTCTAAAAAGGCGACAGATGCTTTCATCACTTCCGCACTTTGAAGCACTTCAGCAACAATCAGCTGATTGTCGTTAAACAGTTCGCCGACAATTTCCATTCCTTTCATTAACGGCCCGTTGATGATATCGAGAGGATCATCATATTTTTCTAGTGCCAGCTGCAAGTCTTCGATTAATCCTTGCTTTGTTCCTTCCACAACGTATTGTGCGAGCCGTTCCTCCAAGGTTAATTCCGTTTTCGGCTTTTTTTCCTCTTTCTTTTTGTCGCGGTAAAAGTTCGTAAATTGTGCGAGCGTCTGATCATTTGTTTCAAATAATAAGTTTTCTGCCAACTTCCGCTCTTCCTCAGGGATCGAAGCGTACCGCTCTAATTTTTCCGTATTGACGATCGCATAATCGAGCCCTGCCTGTGTGCAATGGTATAAAAAAACGGCGTTTAATATTTCTCTGCCGACCGGCGGAAGCCCGAAAGAAACATTGCTGATCCCGAGAATAGTTAAACAGCCGGGAAGATGTTCTTTAATTAAACGGATCCCTTCGATCGTTTCTTGGGCAGATCCGATATATTGCTCATCACCTGTGCCGACAGGGAAGACGAGCGGGTCAAAAATTATGTCGCTTGGACTTATACCGTGTTGATTGACTAAAATGTCATAAGACCGCTTGGCAATCTCCAGCTTTCGCTCCGCAGTCAGAGCCATTCCGTCTTCATCGATTGTTCCGACGACAACAGCCGCACCGAATTGTTTCACAAGCGGGAGAACTTCTTCAAACCGTTCTAAGCCGTCCTCTAAATTGATCGAGTTGATGATCGCTTTCCCTTGTGAGTATTCGAGCGCTTTTCTGATGACATTGGCGTCGGTTGAGTCAATGACAAGCGGCGCTTTTACTTTTTTTACAACCTCGCGGATGAAGTTTTCCATATCTTCAAGCTCGTTTCGGTCCGGATCGGCGAGACAGACATCGATGACGTGGGCGCCGTTTTTCACTTGAGCGCGGGCGATCTCCGCTGCTTCTTCAAATTTTCCTTCCGCAATGAGACGCTTGAATTTACGCGAACCGATGACGTTTGTGCGTTCACCGACAAACAGCGGGCGCATTGATTCATCATAGCGAAGGGGCTCGATGCCTGATACCGTATGTTGATTTTGCTTTTTGACGATTTTTCGCGGTGTTAAGCCTTCCATTGCCTCCCTTATTGCGCGAATATGTTCGGGAGTTGTTCCGCAGCAGCCGCCGACCATATTAAGCCAGCCTCTTTCTGCAAACCCTCTGATTTTTTTTGCTAAAGATTCCGGTGATTCATGGTAGCGACCTTCTTCATCAGGCAGTCCGGCATTCGGATAACAGCTGACAGCGGTATTGGCGATTTCAGACAATGTGCGGATGTGATCGGTCATGAATTCAGGACCTGTCGCACAGTTTAAGCCGACGGCAATTGGATTCATATGTTCAGCTGAAATGTAAAACGCTTCAATATCTTGACCGGCGAGAGTTGTTCCCATCGGTTCTATCGTTCCGGACAGAATGATCGGCACTTCTTTCTTGAGCTTTTGAAAAGCTCGTTGAATTCCTAAGTAACCTGCTTTTACATTGAGCATATCTTGGCTTGTCTCAAGTAGAAGTACATCAACGCCCCCCACTAACAGTCCTTCCGCTTGAACTTGATAAGCTTCTGCCAATTGTTGGAATGTGACGCCGCCTGTAACGGAGAGCGTTTTAGTCGTTGGCCCCATTGATCCTGCCACAAAACGAGGCCAATCCGGTGTTGAATATTTTTCTGCAGCTCGCTTTGCAATCTCCGCTGATTTTTTATTTATTTCAAAAGCAAGGTGCCCTAAGTTATATTCCTCGAGGACGATGCTTGTACCGCCAAACGTATTTGTCTCGATAATATCAGCACCTGCTTCAAGGTACGCTTCATGAATACGGACAATCGTTTCAGGGGAAGTGATGTTTAAATATTCGTTGCATCCTTCATATTCTTCACCGCCAAAATCTTTCGCAGATAATTCTGCAGCTTGAATCATTGTTCCCATGGCTCCGTCTAGTATTAAAATTTTTTTCTCCAGCTGTTCCTTTATGTTATACATGGGAAATCTTCCTTTCTCGTTTTGCCTTTTCTTTTTCATGAATGTATTCCGTCAGCTCGACTGTCATCTCATAATGCAAAAACGGAGTGATTAAGTAAATGCCGTTAAACAGGTCAAATGCTGCGTCAATAAGCGATTTTGCAATGGCAAGTCCTTCTCGTTTCCCCTTTTCTTTATCATTGCCTGCTTTTTGCATCTGTTCGCGAATCGAATCGGACAATTTAATGCCTGGCACTTCGTTATGAATAAATTCAGCATTGCGGCTGCTTATTAACGGCATAATCCCGAGATATATCGGAACATTCAGATGTTTTGTTGCTTCATATACTTCTTCGATCAGCTTCTCCGAGTAGAGCGGCTGCGTAATAAAATAATCGGCTCCGCAGCTGATTTTTTTCTCAAGTCTCTGAACTGCGCGATCAAGATGTCTTACGTTCGGATTGAAGGCGGCGGCTACAGTAAAGTTTGTTTTTTGACCAAGTGATTTTCCGGAGTATGACAAACCTTCATTAAATTGCTTAATTAAGCTGATTAAATCAAACGATGATAAATCATAGACAGAGGTTGCACCCGGAAAATCACCGATTTTGGACGGGTCGCCGGTGACCGCTAAAATATCGTGCAGGCCAAGCGTATGCAGCCCCATTAAATGGGATTGAATGCCGATTAAATTTCTGTCACGACATGTTAAATGAACGAGCGGGCGAAGCTGGAAACGGCTTTTCACAATATTTGCGCAAGCAACATTGCTGATTCTTGGTGTAGCAAGGGAATTATCCGCAAGCGTAATTGCATCAATCCCCGCTTTTTTCAACGCTTTTGCTCCTGTTAAAAATTTTTCCAAGCCGAGCGTTTTCGGCGGGTCCAATTCTACAATCACTGAGCGTCTGTTTTTTGCAATATCTGGGAGAGGAGTTTCTTGACTTTCTTTCATAGGTAAAACATGAATTGGAACATTTCGTTCTTTTACTTCTTTCTCTGTGACAGGAGGGAGGTTTGATACAGCTTCAGCCATTGCCCGAATATGTTTCGGCGCGGTTCCGCAGCATCCGCCGAGAAGCCGGACACCTTGTTTTCGGAATTGAAGAGCCGCTTCATAAAAATAGTGTTCATCTGATTCATAAACTAATCTTCCGTTTTCATACCTTGGCAGGCTGCCGTTTGGAAAAGCGGATAAAAAGGCATGTTCAAACAGCGGCACTTCTTCCAGAGATTGCAGCATATGATAAGGGCCTAAACGGCAATTGAGGCCGACAATATCTGCACCAAGTTCTTCAAGCATTTTCAAACCGTCTGCCAATCTTGTTCCATTTTGAAAGACGCCTTGTTCGTGCAAAGAAACATTTGTGATAATGGGCAAATCCGTTTCTTTTCTAGCTATTTGCAAAACGGTTTTCAGTTCTTCCAAGTCGTAATAGGTTTCTAAAATAATGCCATCTACGTTTTCGGATAAAAGGACATGAAGCTGCTCACGAAAATTTTCGGCAATGTCAGATAGCGTGAAGGCGCTTTTTTGAAACGAACGGATGCCGCCGATTGTTCCGATGACATACCCTTTGTTTTCCGCTTTTTGTAACGCCCTCTTTGCAAGTTCAACCCCTTTTTGGTTGATGATCTTTATATCATCTTCCAGCCCATATCTGGCAAGCTTTATGCGATTGGCGCCGTATGTATTTGTTTGAATAACAGTTGCGCCTGCGTCTAAATAGGCTGAATGAATCCGTTCTATTTCTTCCGGTTTTGAAACGTTTAGCTCATCAAAGCATCTGTCTATTCCGAATGAGTATAGTAGAGTCCCCATTGCTCCGTCGGCAATTAATATATGATTCTGTAAATCTTGTAAAAGCCCCATAAAAAGTCCTCCAATCAAATGAAATAGGCGCCTGCAAGGAGGCGAACACCTATATAAAAAAGAAAAGCCTTCTAAGAAGAAGACTTTTTCTTGAACATTTTCCCCTTCTTCTTATCTTCCGAGCGCAAATTTACGCATCGCTGGATTTAGCACCTTGGTACCCAAAGTTTTTGGGTAATCCGGTTGCTGAAGGTTCATCGGGCCAGTCCCTCCGCTTCTCTTGATAAGAACGCTTTACCGTATGAAATTTTAAAACAACGGATTAATCCTAATTTAACGAATTTTATCAAAATAATCAATATAAAATTTCAATTTTGTGAACAGGGCAAAGCTAGCGAAAATTAATAAATTGTACGTCGATCGGCAAGTCGGCGCTTTTCACAGCTGCAATCACTTTTTGCAAATCGTCCTTGCTTTTGCCGCTTACCCGGACTTGGTCGTCTTGAATTTGGCTTTTTACTTTTAGCCCGGTATTTTTGATCAGCGCATTGATCTTTTTCCCGTTTTCTTTGTCAATTCCGTTGACAAGTTTGGCTTTTTGTCTGACAGTGCCTCCTGAAGCCTTTTCGATTTTCCCGTACTGAATATTCTTGGTTGCGACACCGCGTTTAATCATTTTGCTTACTAATACATCTTTTAGTTGATTCAGCTTATATTCATCGTCAGAGATTAGCACAAGCTCATCTTTTTCTAGGGATATATCGCTTTTAGATCCTTTGAAATCATATCTGTTTACAATTTCTTTTTTCGCCATTTGTATGGAATTGTTCACTTCGGCAATATCCACTTTTGAGACGATGTCAAATGAATTCTCCTTAGCCAACTTTTTACCTCCAATAACGTTATTTACATTCATTATAGTGAATGTCGTTCAGTTGAACAACTCTTTTAGGGGTTCCTCGCAAATTAAATGAAAAAACCGTTACTTAAAGCAACGGCAAGAAAATTAATATCTGCTTAAATGCAATTAAGCTAAAGATGTCGCTTTAGAACATTTAGGGGAAAGAAAGTCTTGTAAGTTTTTTACTGCTTCGAGCGAATCTTCTCCTTCAGCGCTGATGACTACATGACCTTCTAAAAAGGCGGAAAAACCGAGCATGCTTAAAACGCTTTTCGCATTTAATTGGAGCTTTTTTGTTTGGAATAAAATGTAGCTGTTAAATTTAATCGCTTCATGGACAAGGGAAATGACATATTCCGGCTCCATCTCTTTTGTAAGATACACGGAAATTTCATGTTTCTTCATTGTGCCACCTCTTGTATACTTATTTTACAATATCTTACATCAATAAAGGATAGATTCCCACATGTTTGTCATTTCCTCTTACATATAAAAAAATGACCTCCGCTTTCGAATATGGAAACGTTTTGGATTTCTCTGTTTTTTAATGAAATGAATGGCCTAATCAAATTGAAAGTTATTGCCCCGCCCATGTTTTATTAGACAAAATGAAAACAAAAGCTAGAGAAAAGATGCATACTGTAAGATAAGAAAGCGTCTTTATCTTTCAGAACGTCCGGATAGAAGAGGTGGAAGACTCGCCTTTAGAGATATTTCAAAAAAAGAAAAAGCCCGACAGGCGGGCATTATAAATGATCCGTTTTCTTTGAGTATTGCCGTTTTCCAAGCTCTCGATTTTTTTCCTTCAATAGATTTTTTTCGTGTCGTTTTGCATTGTTGTCTACAGCTTTTTTATCATTATCGCTTGTTTTGGACATTCAGGAAGCTCCTTTCCATACTGTTATATACTTATGATTTCCATGAAGCTTCTTGAATATGTTTATTTAGAAAAAATACAGCAAGGGTGCCGGGGCCAGAGTGTGCACCAATGACAGCACCGATCGTATGGATGATAATTTCTTTTGGATGAAACGTTTCTTCAATTAATTGTTTTAATTCGAGAGCTGCTTCTTCATCATCACCATGGCTGATGGCGATTGTCTGTTCACTCAATCTGTCTCCACGCTCTTCCATCAGCTCAAGAATTCTCCGGTAAAGCTTCTTTTTCCCGCGGATTTTTTCCAGCGGGATCAGCTTTCCTTCTTCGACATGCAAAAGCGGCTTGATATTTAGCAGTCCGCCAACAAACGCAGATGTTTTGCTGATTCTCCCGCCGCGAGCCAAATATTCCAGGCGATCAACTGTAAAAATGTGCTCCATATGACTGCAATACTCTTTTACTGCATTTGCCATTTGTTCTAAATCAAGTCCTTGTTTTGCTAATTGAATGGTGTAGCGGACAGCAAGTCCATACCCAAGTGAAGCACATTTCGAATCGATAATTTGCAGTTTCCAATTCGGATATTTTTCAAGCAATTGCTGCTGAACCATAACGGCAGTTTGATATGTACCGGACAATTCGGAAGAAAAGGCAATATACAGCGCCGGCTGATTGTCTTTCGCCAGCTTTTCAAATTGATTGGTGATTGTTTCCGGTGATGCTTGTGATGTTTTAGCAACGTTTCCAGCTCTCATATAGTCGTAAACTTCTTTTGGTTTGATTGTCAATTGATCCTCATAGTCCTTCTCGCCAAGGTGGACACGAAGAGGGATGAAAGAAACGCCTTGATCGTTTAAAAAAGAGACAGGCAGATCACAAGCACTATCAGCGATAATGTGAATATTCATTAATCACACCTACTTTTTTTCATTTACATATAGTCTATCTTGATCACAAATAGAAAACAATACATTTTGTGCAAACTGAAAATTTAAAAAAGAAGGACAAAAAATCGAGTAGGAGGGAGCGATTAACTCCCGTCCTCTCACACCACCGTACGTACG